>RCUH01000093.1_pt1 | contig 147834 bp, 144 predicted proteins | sample 2166191 | NCBI WGS metagenome assembly RCUH01 (sample SAMN09932848, study PRJNA488358) | compost metagenome | feature: garden; material: soil; isolation source: compost soil in an enriched community after 214 h of incubation | place: Germany: Experimental Botanical Garden Goettingen | collected...
CGCCCCTTTTTCAGGCGGGGATATAGCCAACAGCGGGAAACATGTTTTTAAATAAAACCCGAGGCCTAATGCTACTCTTTATATAGAGGTATAAAAAAAGCCCGGGATAATCCAGACTCTTATATATAGAGTAGTTATTTAATTAATCGAAACGAAGGGCTTTTACCGGTGAAATTTTTGTGATTATATAAGATGGCACCAAAAGCAAGGTTACACATACTATTATAGTTCCTGCATTAATAAGGAGTATAGCAGGTACATCTATAGTAACGGGTGCTACATTTACATAATAATTTTCGGGAGGAAGCTTAATGATTCCTAAATACTTTTGAATTAGCAGCAAACCTATACTTATCAGATTACCCCAGAACAGACCTTTTATAATAAGATAGGCCGCATTGTACAAAAATATTTTACGTACACTCCAGTTTGTAGCCCCAAGTGCTTTGAGCATACCTACCATTTGGGTTCTTTCTAATATAAGGACTAATAGTGCCACTACCATATTTATGGTCGATACGATTATCATTATTACTATTATCACTATAATATTAACATCGAATAATTTTAGCCATTCGAAAATATTAAAATACTTCTCCTCTATTGTCTGGCAATTTAAGGTAGACGGTATGGCTTCATATATTTCCTGTCCCTTTTCTTTTATCTTATCAAAATCATCAATAAAAACTTCAAAGGCTCCGACTTCGCCTTCCTTCCATTTATTGATACGCTGTACATGGCGAATATCTCCTATTAAATAAGCCGCATCGAATTCCTGAAAACCAGAATTGTAAATCCCTACCAATTCGAACACTCTTAAATTTGGCATTCCGTTCCCTCCTTCTTTCATGAAAAAAGTATTAAACTTATCGCCCACTTTTAACTTAAGCCTGTTTGCTAAATATTCCGAAAGCATTACTTCGCTATTAAGAGTTCCTTTAAGGCTTGGTATTTTACCAGAAACAATATATTCTTCGAGCATATCCCATTTGTACTCTTTACCCACTCCTTTAAATATGATTCCTTCGAATGCTTCCTCCGTACGGATTATTCCTGCCTTAGAGGCAACAGCCTGTATATGATTTATACCTTTTACTGTTTTGAACTGGGGATAAAAATCCTGATGTATGGATAATGGCTCAATACTAACCTCTGATTGGTTATCATCGAAATTAGATATAATAACATGTCCATTGAACGCAGACACCTTTTCACGAATCTTATCCTGAAGCCCTACACCTGTTGCCACAGCAATTATCATCATAATAACTCCTATAGCAATGGCTATAATTGCAATTTTTATAATTGGTGCAGATATACTACTTTTATGGTTCTTTGCAGTAACGAGCCTTCGGGCTATAAAATATTCTAAATTCAAGTGTTTATGGTATCATATTCGTTTTTCAAAAATACATTTTTATTCTCATTTATATTTGTTGCGGCTTGCGGAAATTCTGTGAAACCGGAAAAGGACATCAAAAAACAAGAGGTAGCAGATAATGTATCCTACGTTAAAGATTCTGTAAACACTAAAACCGGGATTACAAACGGCGAATTTAAAACCGGAGCAGAAAATATAAAAAACTATATCCATCTTTTAAAAGGTAAAAAAGTCGGTATCGTAACCAATCAGACCGGGATTGTAAATACGGAAGAAGGTGCAATATCTGTAGTGGATTATCTTTTAGACAAAAAAGTAAACATTACCAAAATATATGCTCCGGAACATGGCTTTCGTGGTACAGCCGATCATGGCGAACTTATTAAAGACAGTAAGGATACTAAAACCGGACTCCCAATCCTTTCTTTATACGGTAACAATAAAAAACCGAAACCAGAACAACTTGCCGGCATTGATGTTCTTATTTTTGACCTGCAAGATGTAGGTGCTCGTTTTTACACCTATATATCCTCTTTACATTATATAATGGAGGCTTGTGCCGAAAATAATATTCCGCTTGTTGTTTTTGACAGACCAAATCCTAACGGAGGTATTGTAGATGGTCCTATTTTAGAAAAAGAAAATTCAAGCTTTGTTGGTATGCACCCAATACCTACGCTTCATGGAATGACGATTGGTGAATATGCCCAAATGATAAATGGAGAGAAATGGACCAAGAATACCGAACCCTGCCGACTATCGGTTATTACCTGCTCCGGTTACGACAGGCATATGCGTTACGATCTTCCGGTAAGGCCATCGCCAAACTTACCGAATGACCAGGCTATAAATCTTTATGCGAGCCTTTGCTTTTTCGAAGGCACTAATGTAAGCCTTGGTCGTGGTACCGAAAAACAATTTCAGATATACGGATCGCCTTACCTGCCAAAAACAGAATTTAGTTTTACACCGCGCCCTAATGTAGGATCAAAAGACCCGGTACATAACGGCGTTGAATGCTATGGCGAAGATCTTTCTAAAATAGAGCGAGTAAACAGGCTCGAATTAAAATGGTTATTAAAGGCATACAACACTACATCTGACAAGTCGAAATTTTTCATACCATTTTTCACGAAGCTTGCCGGAACTACAAAACTTCAAAAGCAAATTGAAAGTGGTAAGACAGAACAAGAAATTAGAGATAGCTGGCAAGATGGCCTTATTAAATTTAAAGCCATCAGAAAAAAATACCTGATTTATGCCGAATAAAACAAACTCTTAATGTTTTGACAAAGTGCTTCGGGTTATCAATACAGTTTCGTAATTTTCAATACTAGTAATTATAAAAAAACAAGATCATGAATATTCCAGAAAAAATAGACAACGTAATACAATATATAGTCCAGTTTATAGAAAAGATGAAAGGCTACGTTGAAGCCATTATCGAATTCTTTTCTGACCTTAAAGAACGTATTGAAGGTTTGTTGGAATATGTAGAAGAGAAGATACAAAGCATCGTCAGTTTCATCGAGGAATTAAGATCCCACAACGAAGAAATTGCTGCTTAAATTTTAGGGCCTTCCTCCTGGGAAGGCTTCTTTTTTTTAATGCCTTTTACGGTTTTAACTAATGCCCTGTTTGCAAAATACAAAAGGCACAATACTATAAAAACAGGAATCGTAAGTAAGATAATCTCGAATATTTTGTCTACCCAGGTAGTAACTATTACATCACTATTTATAAAGAATAATCCGATCGCAATAATTACCGACAATACGATTAATTTGAAAAATCTCTTTAGCATTTTTTATACTACTTTTTAGTTTATTTCCTGTCCAAACTGAAGCAGGTAACCATTGTTATCATAAATGGCAAACTCCCGCATACCATACTCAAATGTTTCGACTTCATAACATATCTTACAAGTATCTTTCCATTGTTCCCATAAACCGTCAACATTATCTGTTGAAAAATAAAAAGAACCGGTAAAAAAAGGCTTATCAAATGGGATATGCTCATTAGGCAGCGCCATCATTATCTCTATACCATCTTTAACTAAAGATGCCCAACCCCAGCTCTCTTCAAAGGCCAAGCATTCAAAGCCGAGCACAGTTGTATAAAAAGCAACTGTTTCACTTAATTGCTTTGTGTATATCACTGGTTTAAGAGCCGTAAATCGTGCCATGTTCTTTAATTACGCTGTAAAACTAAACAATTTTCTTTTTCATTTCCTCTACAATATTATATGCTGCCGGACAAATAGCAACATTTTTTAAAGTAAGATCTGATATCTGCTGAAATTTCTTTCTGTCGGTATGAGGGAATTCCCTGCAAGCCTTAGGTCTGACTTCATAGATCATACAATAGTTTTCGTTATCAAGAAAAGTGCAGGGAACACTTTGCAATACATAATCTTTATCTTCATCTACACGAAGGTATTTTTCTATAAACTGCTGCGGCTTTTGGCGCATATGTTTTGCAATACGTTCTATATCGGCAAGCGTAAACAGCGGCCCGGTTGTTTTACAACAATTGGCACAAGTAAGGCAATCTGTCCTTTTAAATTCTTTATCATGCAATTCCTGCATAATATAATCCAGATTTTTAGGTGCCTTCTTTTTAAGCTTATCAAAAAACTTTTTGTTTTCGTTATGCTTATCTTTGGCAAGCTTTGGAAGCTGTTTTAAAAAGTTATCCATCCACAGTACATTTATCAATCATCAGGCAAAAGTATAAAAAAATGAAAGACCTTTTTGGAAAAGCCATACTCGACTATCAAACGGGCAATGCGCCGGAAAATCTAATTACCGAAACATCAATATCTGAGGAAGATGAAATGAGCGTTGCTTATCTTTTCAGGGAATACAAGGATATGCCAAAAATGGAGCAAAAAGCATTACAACTTGCCAAAGGAAGGGTACTGGATATAGGCTGTGGTGCCGGAAGCCATAGTTTATACCTTCAAAACGAGCGCCAACTGGATGTAACAGCTGTTGATATTTCTCCCAGCGCTATAGAAGCCTGTAAGTTAAGAGGAATTAAAAACGCATTTTCCATAGACATTATGAAAATGGAAAATGAAAAGTTTGACACTATTCTTTTATTAATGAATGGTGCCGGAATGTGTGGCAAATTATCCCGAATGTCTGACTTTCTTCAAAAATTAAAATCGTTATTAAATGAAGGCGGACAAGTATTACTTGACTCGTCCGATATTATTTATATGTTTGATGAAGATGAAGACGGGGGGAAATGGATACCCTCTGATATTGATTATTATGGTGAAGTATTCTTCAACATCTCATACAAAAATGAAAAAGAAGATCCTTTTGACTGGATGTACATTGATTATAACACCTTGCAAAATGCTGCACACGCTAATGAATTACAATCTGAACTTGTACTTGAAGGCGAACATTATGATTATTTAGCGAAACTGACTTTATAAAAAAACAAAACCCGGATATTAAATCCGGGTTTTGTTTTTTTGTTTATGAGATGATTACTCCATATATTTCATCATAACACCCTGAAGACCTGCTCCCCATTCTTGGCCAGCAACTTGTCCTTTTTCAAACAAGACACCTGTTTTAGATGCTGCTTTTTTTCCTACCGGGCTTTCATAATACTTAATCATCGCTTTGATGTCATCATGCGTAAACTCGGTCATATATACATCTGCCATTTTACCGATTAAATCCTGAATAGATGCATCAAGTTCTTTTTTAAACGCAGCTTGTTTTTCTGCAGCAACATTTTTAACCAGGTCTTTTGTCATGATTTCAAAAGTAGAAGCAGTACCGCTTATATTAAGAAATTTAACGGCATCAGCTTTAAACGCTGCATCTTGTGCCATTCCTACTTGTGCAATTAGCATAAAAGCAACTGCTAATAATAATTTTTTCATTGTATAGTGTATTTGGTATTTAACGGTCTAAATATACTCAGTATTCTCAATATCCCATAATAGTTTTAAGGAATATTAAGATATTTATGTGTTTGTAATGATACTCTCCATTTTGGGTTTTGCATTACATAATCTACAATAAGCGGTGTCATTTCTTCTTTTTTACTCCATTCAGGCTGTAAAAATAATATGGCATTATCATTTACTTTTAAAGCTTGCTCTTCAGCAAAAATAAAATCATGCTTATTATGAATAATCATCTTTAGTTCATGAGCATGCTCGTACACCTCTTTTGTAGGGAGTTTTGTTTTCTTAGGCGAAAGGCATATCCAGTCCCATGTACCGGAAAGCGGATAAGCACCCGAAGTTTCGATATGTACTTTTAAATTCTGCTCTTTTAATTTCTTTGTAAGCGGGTCCATATTCCAGGTAAGGGGTTCGCCGCCTGTAATAACTATGGTTTTTGCATACTTTTTAGCATTAGCCACAATAGTATCTGCGCTGGTAGGCGGATGCAACTCTGCATTCCAGCTTTCCTTTACATCACACCAGTGGCAACCAACATCACATCCACCTACTCGAATAAAATAAGCAGCCGTGCCAGTATGGTAGCCTTCACCCTGTATAGTGTAAAACTCTTCCATTAATGGCAGCATCTCTCCTTTTTCTACTTCTATCTGTATTTCCTTCTTCAACATTTTCTTTCAAATAGGGCGCAAAGATACGCATTAATCCCTTTAATATAAGCAAATAAAAAACCGAGGATTGTGCCCTCGGTTTTTCTATATCTATAAAGACCTTATTATTTTAGTGTTTTCAATTGACTTTTAACGAACTCATCGCTAGGATCAAGTGCAAGTGCTTTGTTAAAATAATCCGCCGCTTTTGTTTTGTCGATTACAGCGTAGTAACCACCTGCGTTGGTATAAGCATCAATAAGGTTTGCTTTTTGTTTTGCTATTTCCGCATCACCTTTAGCCGTTACTATTCTGATATATTCATCATAAGAAGCTGCCATTATTTTGTATGATTCAGGTGTTTGAATATACCTGTTAATTTTTGCCCTGTAAAGGTAAGCATCCTGAGCATCCGGAGAAAGCTCGATCACTTTCGCAAGTGCAACCTCTCCTTTTTGAAGATTTGCAATATTTGCTTTTTGAGCTTCAGGCGATTTATTCACGTGATCGTAATACAGTGCGTAAGCCAAATAGAAACTATCATAAAATAAATTCACATTGTCCGGATTTGAAGTAGCTACTTCAAAAACAGCTGCTGCAGGACCGTATAATTTTTGTTTAAATAATTTCTGACCAACAGTGTTGAACTCGTTAGTAATAGCAATATCTGTTTCAGCTGCTTTTTTAATGCTGTTTATAGCTTGGTCAAATGAAGCCTGATTTGTTATTATTGCATTTCCTTTATCATCTTGTCCTACACTTGAAGCAAGATTAGCTAGACCAAGGTAAAGATAATCCCTTGCAATAATACGTTTAGGATCTGCTTTAGCTATCCACTCATTCATTGCTTTAGAACTAGCTTCGTATTTACCGTTTTCGTATAAAGAGTAAGCAAGGTAACGAAGTATCCTTGGATTTACTTTATCCATCTCTTGCATTTTCATAGCCTCAGCCTCAAGTGCTTTGTAGTCACCTGTTAGCAAAAGGAAATCTGCATGTCTCATACGTGAGTTAAGCGAGTAATCAGTTAACGACATGTATTTTTCATAATAGCCAAGCGCTTTTGCATTGTACTCTGCCTTTTTAGAAGGATCTGTAACTCCCCATATGTAATAGGTTTCAGCAAGCTCTCTGTAAACAGGTCCGTAGTTTGCATTCGCAGCCATTACCGCATCAAAAGCTTTAATAGCTTCCGGGAAAGCAGCTCTTGTGTTTTTTGTAATAACTCCTAACTGTAATTTAGCTCTTAGCAAAGTATTATCAAGCTCGTAAGCTATACGATATTCTTTGTAAGCCTCATTTTGGTTTCTTTCGCCATAATAAGCATCCCCAAGACTAAGGTGTGCCTGTGCTGATTTAACATCTTTAGCCACAGCTTTATTAAGTGCAACTATAGCCTTTTTATAATCCGGTTTTTCAGAAAATATATAAGCACGACCTATGTATATAAGCTGCTCAACATCTCTTTTCTTAAGTTCTTTTTCTACACCATCAAACTTTGCTTGTGCAGCAGCAACATTACCGTTATTAAGATCGATATGACCTAAACCAATGGTATTAAATTCTGGGTTATTCTTTACCGCCTGACCTTTGTTAAAATAAATAGCTGCAGAATCCTGCTCTGTTTGCTTTAGGTAAACATCTCCTAAAAGAAAGTAGTTCTTACCTTCATCTGGTGTAGATGCTATTAGTGATTTTAAAATCGTTTTTGCTTTTTGGTATTGTTCGGCATCAATCGCTTTTTTAGCTTCGTTTACATCCTGAGCAGATGCTACTCCGAAAAACAGTAATGATAAACCTAGAAATTTCAATTCTTTCATTTGTATTTTTTTAAATTCTACTTGTACTTTTTTATAGTTCGGTTCGAACTTCAATTTCCCTTGCGGGTATATTTACAGGCAGCAATCCTGATTTTAAAATAATGCGCTGCCCTTCAAATGCTCCTATGTAAGTTGCAAAACCCATGCCCAAGCCTCCACTGCCACGGTAATTTAACACATACAATTTTCTTGTTAAAGGGTATGATCCCGTAGCTATGTTGCTTTGAGTAGGTGTATAATACTTTTTAACTCCTTTATCAATTTTAACATTATCGACAGCCAGTGTCGTAATATTTTCTACATAATTTACTAATGCGGTTGGTGGCTGCATCAACCAGTTTACTCCTACAATACCGATTGCGCCCGGAGTATCATGAACATATTTTATAACGTCCGCGTTTGTTTTTAACGAGTAAACATTCTGTATCGGAACTGTTTTTACTCCTGCAAGTTTAAGCAGGTATTGAACCGTACTTGAATTCCCATTATCAAAAACTAATTTTTGTACTTTATCAGATGTATTTCCTTTTAGTACTTTTAAGACTTCATCAAGATCAATAATTGTATCCTTTGCTGTTTTGTTTGTAATAAACGCAATAGCATCGGTAGCAAACTGTGTAATTTGCGGCTCAACACCTCTTTTCTTAAAGTGTGCCTCTTCCTCATCTGTAAGCAACCTAGGCAAAACAACCACAGAAACAGAATCCTTTAAAAGTGTATTAACCAGTTCGTTTTCTGTTTTATTAACCTGGGTTATCTGCGCCCTGTTATAAACACTATGAAATACAGCAAGTACATCTTCGATAACTGGCTGAACCGTATTATCCACCAATATAGTTGCCTTTCCTGATATAAGTGTTTCCGATTCTCCTCCATCTCCACCAGTAGCTTTATCTCCTTTACAAGAGAAAAATATACTTCCGACAAAGATACAAAGCAGTATGATCCTATTTAAATACTTCATTATTAATTAACCGTTATATTGATTTATCTGTTTTGTAATAATCTGACAAACCTGTAAAAGGAATAAACAATAAGTAATATACCCATTGCAAGCCTGCCGTTATAAGTCATAGATAACGGTATTTCTTTCCAAAATATTATCATTATTCCCAACACAAAATACATTAGGAAAAACGCTATACCTAAAACAAACAGAAATCGCTGTAAGAGCGATTTCTGTGTTGGTTCTTGAGATTTTTTTCTTAAAAGCATCTCTTTATGTACTATGACTTAATGTTAATAGCAATAGGAAGGTTAAATGAAGCCCTTACAGGTTTTCCGTTTTGTATACCCGGAGACCATTTAGTTTTAAGCGATTTAAGTACACGCTCTGCTTCTTTACCTAATCCATAACCAGGATCTCTTAAAACCTTGATTGCTGTTAGCGATCCATCTCTTTCTACAACGAAAGACACATAGATCTTAACATTTAGATTTTGATCAATCTCGGGCATCCTGAAGTTTTTACTAATAAGAGCCCTAAAAGCATCTATACCTCCAGGGAAATCAGGCTGTACCTGAAGACCTGCAGAGTTATATACCGTGTTATCCGGCGCTTCTACACCTTTATCAAGATCTCCCGAAGGTTTCCCAATGTTGATATCTCCAGTAGGGCTTGCTTCAGCGTTTCTAGAACTTGGATCAGCTTCTTTAAACTGTTCCTGTTTTGGTGGATCATCCGGCACTTCTTCTTTCTTAGCTGCTTCAAGCGGCTTAAGTTTTACTTCCTCAACAATCGATTTTGGCGCTTGTTGTTGCTCAACCGGTGGCGGTGGCGGTGGAAGTTCTTTTTCTTCTGGCGGTGGTGGAAGATCGATCACCTCAATGATCTTATCTACGTTTTCTTCTTTTTCTTTAGAAGCAAGACCATCTACCATTTCATAAATTTTTGGCGAAGCAACAAGCAAAACAAAAAGAACTGTTCCTATTAGCAATGCTACAAGAGTAGTTTTTGGGTTTTCCTTACGAAGCTGATATGCACCATATAATTTATTACGGCCTTCAAAGACCATATCGATCCATCCTCCGTTAAAAATATTTAGTTTTGACATAATTTAGTTTTTAAGTATAAAAGACCGATTAGTATAATCCTGTCTTTTTTAACAGGTCAATTTCTCCTGGCGTAATATCACCTATAGCATAAAGCTGCGGGTGGGTTATTGCCATTTCATCAAGCATATCAACAAGGTTACGGTAATTAGCCTTATCACTTGCTTTGATATTAACGATAAGACCTTGATCAGGTTTACCTTCTCTTGCTGCTACAGCCTTACCGTATGTAACCTGTTTAAGCAGGTCTTTTCTTATACCATTTTTACCATATACAGCTTCTGTAGGAGGTATGATCGGGGTTTCAAATTTACCCATATACCAAAGGATCTTATTATCCTTACCAATAAGAACTGTCATCATTCGCTCCTCAGGAATTTTACTAACATCTTTTGGTTTATTTATATCTTTATCCGGCATTGCAAGCGGCATAGACTGCGGCTTCGACAACGTAGTGGTAAGCATAAAGAAAGTAATTAGAAGGAAAGCCAAATCCACCATCGCAGTTAAATCTACTCCAGGGTTCGATTTTTTACTTCTTACCTTACCGCCTTTTTTGCCTTCGCCGCCGGTATTTAATTCTGCCATTTTATATTATTTATAAAATTAAAAATTCTTATCTCTTAAACCGGTCACTAAAAAGAACCTGTTTTTCTTTTGCTCCTGCAGGATATCGATAATCCTTTTGATGGTAGGATATTCTTCTTTAGCATCGCCTTTAATAGCAATATCAAGATCTTTATACACTACATCTTTTTCGCCATTTGCAATTCTCTCGTCAAGCACTTCCTTTTGAGCATCCCTAGCAAACTTAACCCAGTCTTTCAACTGGTTATTGATAGAGTCAAATGGTATGCCAGCTTGCATACCCTCTTTATTTCTGTCGGCAGTACTAAGCTTTAAAAGACCTTTGATCTGATTTACCGGCACTCCAAAACCATCCATTTTAGAGAAACTTTTATATTCATTCTCCGTGAAAGTTACATTGTATTGAGCCGAGATACGTTCAAGGGTTTTTTTCCTTACCTCCGGGCCTGGTATTGAGAAGAATACAGATTTACCACCAACAGTAATAGTTGCAACGCCTTCTTCCGGCAGCTTATCTAATACTGTAGAGGCAGGTGTATCTACTACTTTAGGCTCAGGCTGCTTTGCAGTAGCTGTCATAATAAAGAACGATAGCAAAAGGAATGCCATGTCGCACATCGCGGTCATGTCTATCCTGGTGCTCTTCTTTGATATCTTAACTTTAGCCATTATTTATTTTTGTTAGCTTAATGGGATATCTGAAAGTGTATTTAGTAAATACACTTTCCAACCCCATATATTATTATACTTTTATCTAGTGATTATGCGTTGTTCGCGCGAGATCTGAAACGTCTGTACGTTTGTACAATCGTAAAACTAGCCTCATCAATAGAGTAAGTAAGCTTGTCAATTTTAGACGTAAATAAATTGTAAGCGATAATTGCAAGTGTAGAAGTAGCGATACCTGTAGCAGTATTAATAAGTGCTTCAGAAATACCATTTGCAAGTTCAGCAGAATCTGGTGTTGAACCAGCTCCTAATGCAGAGAACGCCTTGATCATACCTGTTACCGTACCTAAAAGACCCATAAGTGTACCAACAGACACAAGAGTAGATAAAATAACAAGGTTTTTTTCAAGCATTGGCATTTCTAATGAAGTAGCCTGCTCAATTTCCTGTTGGATAGCAGCTTCAGCTCTTTCACTGTCAAAGCCTTCTTTTTTAACCTCTTCGTATTTTAATAAACCAGCTCTAACGACATTAGCTACAGTACCTTGCTGTTTGTCGCACTCTACTATTGCTTCGTTAATGTTACCACTACTGATTTGTGATTGTACTTTTCTTAAGAAAGACTCTACGTTACCTTTACCAGCTGCTTTGCTGATTACAAAGAAACGCTCGAATGAAAATACTACTGACATAAGTAGTAATCCCATTAACACAGGAACTACATATCCTCCTTTGTAAACCATCCCAAGATAGTTACCTGCTTCCGGGTGCCCGGCTGCGGCCCCTTTTTCAATCATTTCCTTTGCATTTTGAAAATTGGAAGGAGCTCCCATGATGAATTCCCATACCAGGTATCCTACGATTAAACATGCTACGATAGCTAATCCTGCGAATACGTTAGACCCGTTAGAATCACCTTTTTTTTCAACCTTCTGAATAGATGCGTTTGCCATTTTTTTTAAAAATTTTAGTTTCTGATTTTTTAATAATAGTTTCTTATTGTTAAATTTTCTTTTTCTATAAGATTCGCAAATTTATATCATTAAGCCATAAAAAAAAATAAAATGATTTGTTTTATCAATTCTTAACAATAATTTATTGCAAACATAAACTAAAGAAAACCCTAGATTTGAGTAATTTGCTTATACAATATCTATTTTTTCCAATTCAAAACTATAATTAATTGTAAATTATTTGATTTTAATATAGATTAAGTATAAATAACACAAATCATTCTTATTTATTGTGCAAGCATTATAATTTAATTGATTGTGCACATTTCAATCTTATTTTTAACCATAATGTAACTTAAATATTTCCTTTTGAAGTAAATTCGCATTCAAAAGAATCAATTCAAGACATAAAAGCTATTTTTATGAAAGCAATAACCACCATAGGCCTGCTTGTTTTATCTAATATATTTATGACACTGGCCTGGTATGGGCACTTAAAGTTTAAAGATCTTAAATGGTTTGAAAACCTCGGATTAATATCAATTATACTTATAAGCTGGGGGTTAGCCCTGTTTGAGTATTTTTTTCAGGTACCTGCTAATAAAATTGGCTTTAAAGAAAATGGCGGCCCTTTTACATTAATGCAACTAAAGGTTATACAAGAAGTTATTACACTAATTGTATTTACTATTTTCTCGCTTTTGTTCTTTAAAAACGAAACCTTTAGATGGAATCACGCAGTAGGCTTTGTATTTTTAATCCTTGCCGTTTATTTTATTTTCAGGAAATAACAGCTTTCATATACTCCTTATATATTAAGGAGTTTTAAGAAGTTCGAGTATTTTATTATCTACCTCTGCACTATCCCACTTTTGGTCTATGCCTTCCATAAGCATTACCTCGTCCATAATTGCCTTCTGGCGGTCACCTATTGCCAATGCTTCCGCATATGGTCTGTAGCTAAAAGTAACCCTGCTATATAAAGGTAGCCATTTATCCGGATATTTCTCAGAAAAACGCTTTTCAATTTTCTTTTGAAGCAAAAATTTAGCATCCGCCGTTTTAGATCTCATCTCCATAAAATTACGGTACGACAATTCTGCAATGGCATCTGCATTAGGCTTGCGGCTCTTTTGATATTCATCAAATATGGTTTTCCAATCGTCTCCATATTCACCCATTAGCTGGTTAAGTATCGTTATATCTTCAAAACCGGCATTCATACCATGACCATAAAAAGGTACAATAGCATGTGCAGCATCACCAATAAGTGCTACTTTGTCTTCAAATGTCCATGGGTAGCACTTCATTGTAACCAGTGTACTTGTAGGGTTTTTAAAGAAATCTTCTACCAGTTTAGGTATAACATCTACCGTAGAAGGAAAATGAGTTGCAAAAAAAGCTTCGAGCGTTTCTTTATCTTTTAAAGATTCAAAAGAATTTTCCCCCACAAATGGCATAAACAATGTACAGGTAAAGCTGCCATCGAGATTAGGCAATGCAATAAGCATAAAATCCTGACGTGGCCATATGTGTAGTGAATTCTTATCTATTTTATGTGTTCCATCCTCATTTGCAGGGATGTGAAGTTCTTTATAACCCGTATTTAAAAATTCCTGAGAATAGTCAAACATATTCTGGCGCTGCATCCTGTGGCGTATTCTTGAAAAAGCACCATCTGCACCAAAAACCATGTCGTAACCTCTGTTATCCCATGCCCCCTGTTCAGTTTCGCCAGTATGTAGTGTAGCATCTGCAAGGGTTACATCCCAAACCCTTGTTTCAAAAAAGAATTTCACGCCTTCGGTTTCAGCCAAAGAAACCATCTTTCTGTTAAGTAATCCCCTTGATATAGAATAAATACTTTCACCCTCGTTGCCATAAGGCTGATAGCTCAGTGGCTGTCCTACAAGGTGAATAGCTCTTTTATCCATAGGGATAGCCATTTTATGAATTTCTTCAGAAAGGCCCATGTCATCCAACGCACGCCAGCCACGATGTGACATAGCAAGATTTATGGATCGGCCTGAAAATTGAATGGTTCTTATGTCAGGACTACGATCATATACGTGAACTGTATGTCCTGCTCTTTTAAGGTATATTGCCAATAATGACCCGACTAAACCGGAACCAACTACTGCAATTTTTTGTGGAGTTTGCATGCAAATTATTCTATAACAGCACAAAAATACTTAATTAATATACAGACTGCTCGTTTTTACTCATTTATTTAGCCTCTCCATTTTATTAAGAAAATTTTGGCTATTAAAGGATTCTTAATTAATTAACACCTCTGCCCTTAATAGAGTAATTTTAATCACTAACTTTTTAAAAACATACATTATGAGAGATTTAATCTGGTTAATCATTGTAATCCTTCTTATAGGGTGGCTTGTAGGATATTTTGGTTTTGGCGAATCTGTAGGCGCGCTTATTCACATATTATTAGTATTGGCAATTATAGGTATTCTTTACAGACTAGCTGTAGGACGTAAATAATCAAGAACATGTAAATCAATACACTTACTTCTACCAACAAACAAAAGCCCTCATTGATGAGGGCTTTTGTTTGTTTACACTAATTCTCAGCACTCTACGATTTGGATTAAAAAACATTATATCCTTATTAAGTCTTTGTAAATACAATTAGAATTTATTGTAATTTAGTAAGAAGTTTTACACTCTATTTCGACAGCTAAAACAGCGTTTTTTAATTGTTCGATGGGGTATAAAACTTCTTCAACACATACTGGTTAATTTACATTTTTAAATTATGGCTTTTGAATATATAGAAATCGAAAGAGTCGAAAAGCTCACCAAAAAAGAATTTATCGAGAATTACTATAAGCCCCAAAAACCTGTAGTAATTACAAATCAAATTGAAGACTGGCCTGCCTTTACCAAATGGAATTTTAATTTCCTTAGAGAGGTTGCCGGCGATAAAACCGTACCATTATACGATAGTCGGAAAACAGACTATACCAAAAAAGTTAATGAACCTGATTTCACAATGACAATGTCTGAGTACATTGATATTTTAGAAAAAGGCCCTACCGACCTGCGTATTTTCCTTTACAACTTAATGAAGGATGTACCATCAATGAAGAATGACATGAAATGGCCGGATCTAGGACTTAGGTTACTTAAGAGTTTACCTTTAGTGTTTTTTGGCGGCCAAAATGCAAAAGTTTTTATGCATTATGACATCGATTTCCCAAACATTTTCCATTTTCATTTTGAGGGAGAAAAACAATGCGTACTAGTCGACCCTAAAGAAACAAAATATATGTACCGCCTACCCTATTCCTGGATATGCAATGAGGACATTGATTTTGACAATCCTGATTTTGAAAAATTCCCGGCACTAAAAAGGGTTAAGCCTTATATAACGAATTTGAAACATGGCGAGATGCTCTACATGCCAGAAGGCTGGTGGCACTATATGAAATACCTGACTCCAGGTTTTTCATTAAGCCTAAGATCGCTAGCCGGAAGACCTTCTAACCTGATTAAAGGTTTTGCAAACGTAGCAATAATACGTTATTACGACAACTGGATGCGCAAACGCAAAGGACAGGCCTGGTTGGATTATAAGGATGAAGAAGCTATCCGCAGGACAAATGCTTTGCTTAAATAATAAAGAAGGCGCAATCATTATGATTGCGCCTTCTTTATTATTATAAAATCTATTTTTTCTTAGCTTTAGATTTCTTTTTAGCCTTAGCTCTTTTTTTAGCTTTTTCTTTCTTCTTAGCTTTTGCCTTATCCTTTGCCTTTTGTTTTTTGGCTTTATCTTTCTTTTTCGCTTTTGCCTTTTTAGCCTTCTCTTTATCTTTCTTCTCTTTTAGCTTAGCTTTTTTCTTCTCTTTATCTTTTTTAGATTTTTCTTTTTCTTTCATCTTTTTGATTTTCTTTTTATCCGATTTTAAATCTCCTTCTGTTTTCACTTCGCCAGTTTTAAGAATAATTTCTTTAGGCTCTTTTATCTCAACTTTTTCTACAACCGGAGCTTTTACAGGCTCTTCAACTTTTTTAGCTTGTGTTGATGTTGTTCTGGCCGGCGTTGTTTTGGTCGCCGCTGCTCTTGAAGTTCCAGGTTTAGTTGTTGTTCCCGAAGCTGGCTTTGTAGTTGTTGTACTTGCAGCAGCCCTGAATGGTCTTGGTTTAGCAGCTGATGTACCTGAAGTCGTTTTTGCAGGAGTCGTTTTTGCGGCAGTTGTTCTTGACCTACTAACCGGTTTAGGTTTCACAGCGGGTTTTTCTGTTGAAGCAGTAACTGGTGTAACTGGCTTTTCTATTTGTTTACTACTTTCCTGGTTTTCAGGAGTAGCATCAGGACTTTTCTTAATAGGTTGTTTCATACTAAATCTTTAAAATTTATGCGAATGCTCTTTAGTTGTTTTTTTAATAATACATACTCCACCGCCATGTTTCCGAATAGTTACCTGATTGTAAAGTTATTATTAGTAAATTTAAACTATTAATGCATACGCCAATGTTAAGTTTTTCCACACAAAACGAACTAATCACACCGAAGTAAATAAAAAAGGCACAAAAGAGAAATTCTTTTGTACCTTTTAAATATTATGAAATTAAACTTTCTTTATATGTTCTTAGCGAGCCTAAACCCGAGGTCGTCTATTTTAAATGAAGTAGGATGACTTCTTCTTCTATTTGTAGCCATACAGCTTCTCGCTTCATCATACCAACCTCCACCTCTAAAAATGCGGTAGGAACCATATACTGTTTCATCATAAATATCAGAACACCATTCCCATACATTACCTAGCATATCATACAATCCCCAAGCGTTAGGCTGTTTTTCCCCTACAGGATGTGTTGTCCCTTCAGAATTTTCTTTATACCATGCAACAGCATCAATATCTCCATACCTAATTTCTGTAGTACCGGCTTTACAAGCATATTGCCATTCGGCATCTGTAGGCAGCCTGTATCCATTTGCTTTTTCATCAAATGTTATATCATCCTCTTTCTCTAATGAATAACATGGTTTCAAGCCTTCTTTAAGCGATAATAAATTACAAAAATGCGCCGCGTCTTTCCAGGACACATTTTCCACCGGATTGTTTTTTCCTTTAAAAGAGCTCGGAGTTTCGTTAGTGATCTCAAAATACAATTGTTGGGTTACAGGGTATTTTGCAATTAAAAAAGGTTCGATAACAACACTCCAAATATGTTTTATCCTATCATCTCTTAGTTCCACGACCCCACCCGGAATTTCAACCATCTGACCACTTATTGACATGATGATTGATTCGTTAATAAATTCCTGATCCATAATCTTTTTGTTTACTCAAAATTACAAGAAGTATTTAAAAAACATTTCAATCAGAAATAAAAAGAAGTAAAAAGAACAATTATTTTACTGTGTAGCCTCTTTTTAAAAAGTGAGCATAAAAATCGGGGATCGAGCTTTTTTCTATCGCATCAATAACTTCATCTACCGGATAAGCCAGTTTTATAATTTCAGGGCTAATACTATCCTCAAGGATATGTAATAACAGATATGTTGCCAATTGCTCACTTTCTCTCGATCTGCCTACCGAACCACAATTTATCATTATCCCTCCAGGCGATGTTTCTGCTATTTCAACTTTCCTGATATAAGGCTGATGGGTATGCCCCATAATAATAACATCTGCCTTTTCATCGGCAAACATTTGCTGAGCATCTGCCAGATCATGGTTTTCATAAATATACTCCCTATTGTTACGGATACTGCCATGCACTAAAAGCACCTTTGTACCTGTATCGGAAATTGTAAATCGTAAGCGCTCAGGCAGATCTTTTAAAAAGGTTATGCTTTCTTCTGTAATTGTTTGCTTCGTATGAAGGATTGCCCCGGTGCGTGCAGTAGTTTCTTCCTCATTATGTTTTGCAAGAGGAATTATATCATGGTCAAACGCTATACGTTCGTCATGATTTCCCATAATACATGGAATTTTTAAATCTCTAATAATCTTAATAACTTCATTGTGCCATGGCGCAAAATCTACAAGGTCTCCCAGGCAATATATCGTATCGATATTTCTTTTACTGATATCATCTAAAACCATCCTTAAGGCAGGTAGGTTACCATGTACATCGCTAATAACTGCTATACTTTTCATGCTATGCTTTACTTCTAATAAAAAAATCACATCTCTTCTATAATAGCTTCATTGTGACTTTGAAGGACTGCAAAATTAGCAATTTGAAAAGCTTATACGGCAAGATGTTAGTATTTAACTATATAAAAAATGGAAGGTATTAAGAGATTAATTCCAGCTGTTCAAAAATGGGAACAAATGCCCTGCCTTTTTCAGACAGGTGATATTCGATATGCAATGGTTTCTGCTTTACTACAACTTTATCCAGGATACCCTGCTCTTCCATATCTTTAAGCGCAACGGCAATAGATTGTTTGTTTGAACCCTCTATCTGACGTAATAGCGTATTGAATCGCAATGGTCCGTCTACAGAAAGTCTAAATATCTGTGATTTCCATTTACCCGAAAATATTTTTAGCAGCCCTTCTACCGGACAAGTAGTATCGCTCATTTTTGTATTTTTAATAGTCATTAATTTCTGACTGATTGACTCGCATAAAGTAATTACTCACCTTTGTTTCAAATTTAATCAAATTAGCACACAATGACTAAATCAATTATGGCAATCTGTTTTGTAATGCTACTCAACTTTAGTGCTTGTTATGGTCAACAAAATTCAACAAAAATGAAAGAACAAAAAAACAACCCCCTATTATGTGATATTGAGACGGGTATATGCGAAATACCCTCAAATGAATCAGCTACAAAACAGGAACTTGCATCTAACAATAAGCCTGTGAAAATAATTTATTTTACAGATCCTATTTGCTCATCATGCTGGGGTGTTGAGCCACAATTACGTAAATTAAAATTAGAATACGGCAACAGCATAACTATTGAATACCATATGGGAGGGCTTTTACCCGACTGGAGCTATAACAGTGGCGGCATCAGTAAACCATCAGATGTAGCTCATCATTGGGATGAAGTTAGTAAATACTATGATATGCCTATTGATGGTGATATTTGGCTGGAGAATCCTCTAAACTCTTCCTATCCTCCTTCTATAGTATTTAAAGCAGCTCAGATGCAAGATGAGAAAAAAGCAATCGTTTTTTTAAGGATAATAAGAGAGATGGTTTTTTTAGAGAAAAAAAATATCGAAAAATGGGAACATCTTGAAGTCGCAGCTAAAAAAGCAGGGCTAAACTCTGTACAATTAAAAACAGATTTTGAAGGTAAAGCCAAAGAGTTATTTTATGCGGATCTTGAATTGGGTAAAAAAATTGGTGTTAGAGGCTTCCCTACTTTTATTTTTTCAAATGGCACAAACGATCAGATAACCGTATACGGATTTAAACCTTATGCTACATTTGAAGATGCTGTTAAGAAACTATACCCGGGCGCTACCAAAACACAAATAGATGGTTCCTGGACAAGTCTGTTTAATCAATATCCTACTTTAGCGACCAAAGAATTTTCAGAACTCTCAGGGAAATCAAAACAGGAAAGCGAACTATTATTGCACGATTTAGTGAGCAAAAATCAATTGCATAAACTGGTCACCAAAAATGGTGTATTATGGTCGAAAATACCATTTACTAAATAAATACATGTACACCTTTAACTAAAATGCCTTCAGATAATATCCTGAAGGCATTTTAGCTATATCTTTTATTACCTTTGAATGAAACACTTTACATTTCCCAATTAATTTACAAGAAGCACAAAAAGAGAATTATGAAACATCTGTTTTTTATTGCGCTAATATTTATATGTATCGGCTGTCAGGAATCAAACACCTACAAAAAATCGGAACTGACAGAAGACTACGATCTCTTCCAGTCCATCTATGAAAAAGCCAATTCTGGATTGTATAAATACCATACAAAAGCAACTATTGACAGTTTATTTCTCTCGAACAAATCACTAATAACCGACAAAACTACCTATCGTGAATTCTATAACATTTTATGGAATGTAATTGATTTTACAGGTAGCTGCCACAATACATTAAGCTATCCTGATTCTCTTGACAAAGAAATAAGCAAGCAAAAAATATTTTTTCCTTTACCCTTAAAGTACCTTGGCGGTAAACTATACACTAATATAAAGAATGAAAAAATTCCTTTAGGTAGTGAACTCCTTACCATAAATGGTATTGATGCCAAAAAATTTGCTAATACAGTTTCCAGATATGTAAGCACCGATGGAAAAAACACAACCGGGAAATATTCATATATAGAAACCGATTGGCTTCCATTTTATATTTATCTGGCATTTGGTGAGCAATCTTCGTTTACCATAAAATATAAATCCATAAATAATGTTGTAAAGCAGACAACACTAAAACCGGTTAACTACAAAGAGTTTAAACTAAACTATAGTAATTGTATTTCTGCAAAATTTGAAGGACAAAATAACTCTGATTACTCATATGAATTTATAGATAGCATTCAAACAGGCTTGTTAACCGTTAATACTTTTGCATTAGGTAGTCCAAAAAGTGAAGGACATAAAAAATATGCCGCCTTTTTAGACTCGGTATTTTTATCTGCCAGATCTCAAAATGTGGCTAATCTAATTGTTGATGTACGACAAAATGGTGGCGGGAATGATCCAAACGATCTGTTGTTATATTCTTATTTAACCCAAAGAGATTTTAAGGAGAATAAAACTGCTTTTACTATTTTTAACGATGTCCCTTTTAAAAAGTATTTCGTTGAAGAAGAAAAAGGAGAAATATCCGATCTAGAAAAAGAATTGAAAGAAGAACATAATGTTCTGGTAGACGGGAAGTATTATCAAAGTCCAAAATTCAATATGTTATGGAAACCCAATAAAAATGCATTTAGAGGAAAGATTTATCTTCTAATAAGTCCATCAGTAGCTTCTGCCGGGTCATTATTTGCCAGCCTGGTCAAGAGCGATAAAGAAACAACCGTAATTGGACAAGAGACATTAGGCGGTTATTACGGGCATACGGGACATATTCCAGTAAGTTACAAGTTGCCCAACACAAAATTGACACTTAGATTTTCAATTGTTAACTTAGAACAGGATGTGCAAAAATTGCCTGATGAAGGTCTTACCGATGGCGTAAAACCCGATTATGAGATTGAGCCAACAATAAAACAAATTATAAACGGTAATGATACTGTGTTAGAATTTACAAAAAAACTAATTATAGCTACTAATTAAAGTTCTAACTCTTATAATTTAAAAAACCTCCAAGATATTAATCTTGGAGGTTTTTTTTAGAAATTGTAATAAGATTTTCCATAACTTCGTTAACGTTGCACAAAGTACCCTGCTTATAAAACACTGCTTTACAGAATGCTGCCGGGTACTAACGCAATTTTTATTTAGCCGTCATAAATTAATATCCCGATGAAGCACTTTTGAGTTTTTAAATTTGTTTTACCCGGATTAAACATATGAATTATGAAAACTAATGTAACTTCCCGACGTGAAGCAATTCAACAAATAAGCCTATTTTCGGCTGCAATGTGTTTTCTTCCTTTAGCTTCCTGTAATAATCCAAAAGTTGATCAAGAAACTAATTCAATAACTAAAAAAGCTCCCCTGCCATTTTTAATCCCTCCAAAAGCTGAACTGGAAGTTGGGCCTCTTGGTAGTAATATGAGAACATTAATCAACAGTTCTCAAACCAACATGCAGTTTTCCTGTGTTGAAGCAGTTTTGGCACCTAAAAAAATTGCAGGTTCTCCTCATAAGCACGAAAACCTGGATGAACTTATGTATGTTATCGAAGGGACAGCGTCTGTTTTATTAGACGATAAAGTAATAGAAGTTTCTGCCGGGAGCTGGCACTTAAGACCCAGAGGTATTGTTCACGTAATATGGAATTCCGGGAATGAAAATTTGCGCATTATTGATATGTATTTCAATCAAAATTTTGAAGATTATTTAGAAGAACTATATCATAAGATAATACCTGAAGTTATTGAACGCAAAATATCATTTGAAGATCCGGAAATTGCAAAACGTGTAGCTGCACTGGACAAAAAATTTGGACTGACATATTACCATGAAAGAAGCCAAGCGCTAATTGAAAAATACGGTTTAAGCTAAAAAGTTTATCCAACAAACCTACCATTAACCTATAGCAATGTACAGCACTTTATAGGAGTCTTGTCTTTATGTTTTAGATATTACATCAAATTGTCTTTAAAAAATCACTTGGCCTATATTGCATTACCGATCGAAAACTATTCGTGTAAGCCTGCAGACTTTTATAACCTACTTTATATGCAATTTCGGAGATTGTCCATTTATTAGCACTTAATAGCTCCAAGCTTTTAATGATACGGAGCATCTGCTGGTATTTACTCAAAGTCAGGCCTGTTTCTTTTTTAAAAATTCTTTCGATAGAACGCAGGGATAATCCTGCAATCTCACTTAATTCCTCCATTTTAATATCTTTCGTATAATTATTGTTTAGATATTTTACAGCCGCAGTCAGACGTTTGTCCTCTGGAACACTAATGTGTAACTGAATAGCGTCTGCTACAAAACTGGGCAGTTCATTATACAATGCTTTTAAAAATACATTTTCATCAGCATTTTCTTTTATATTTCTCGACCATTTTTCAGCGTATTTTATCATTTCTTTGAGAACAGGAGAAACCGAAAATATACTGGCTTCATGATAAAATAAATCAGTTTTACTTACGTCAAAAAAAATGACCATCAGTTTGATCTTTTCCGAATGGGAATTGGTTTTATGTAAAGCGTTAGGAGGAATCCAGGCAGCATGTTTTTGGGGTAAAAGATAAATTTTTTCATTCACTGTTAAATATTGAAAACCACTTTCTACATAAATCAATTGCGCTTTACTGTGCTTATGCATCACATTGTCATGCACCCAGTTATCCTCAAACAAAACGAAATAAGGTTTGGAAATTTCATCAATAGTCAAGGTTTTTTCAGAAAACATATTGTCGTTTTAGATTAACATTATGGCAAATGTATATAAAATAGCACAACTATTTTTGCAGTATCAATTTTTATAACATATTATGAAAAATAAAACAAGAAAGGAATTCTCCTATATCGTACTGATAATAAATATATTGGTTTTAATTTTAGTATCCAGTAATCTACGCTCTCCTATTACTTCTGTAGGTCCGGTACTGAATCAGATCAGTAATTCACTTCATTTAGATAATTTCCAGAGCAGTATGCTCACTTCGATTCCCCTTCTGATGTTTGCAAGCTGTTCCGTTTTAGTTAGTAGGTTTTCACATCGTTTCAGTATCAACCGATTTTTATTATACGCATTAATTATTTTAAGCTTTGGACTTTTTATGCGTGCATTTGGATCCGTCTGGACTTTATTTACCGGATCAATATTTATTGGCTTAGGAGTTTGTATTGGAAATGTTATTACACCTGGTTATATTAAAAATAATTTCCCAAAACAGATAGGTTTAATGACCGGTATTTTTGCTGTCTCAATGAACATTACCGCTGCTTTAGCTTCCGGCTACAGTGTAAGCCTTGGTGAATGGACTGGTTATGGTTGGCGTGGTTCTTTAGGGATTTGGCTGGTGATTGCATTATTAGCATTATTTGTAATTGCTTTAGAATTATTACTGAATAAAACCCGAGTACAACAAACAGGCAGTTCACTTGCTAAATCTGATTTTAACATGTTTAAATCTAAACAGGCCTGGAACATCAGTATTTTTATGGGACTCCAATCTTTGGTGTATTATTCTTTAATCTCATGGCTGCCGGCTGTTCTTGGTGATTATGGAATGCATGGAAATGAACCTGGCTGGGTTTTGTTTACAATGCAGATCTCTATGATTCCGATCACTTTTGCAGGACCAATTATTGCAGGTAAAATGAAAGATCAAAAAATGATGATTGTTTTTATCTGTACATTAATGCTGGCGAGTATCCTGATGTTTGCCTGGCTGAAATCAGAATGGATTTATGCAACCGCTGTGTTATTAGGCTTGTCAAACGGTCTGTCCTTTAGCTTATCTATTCTGTTTTTTTCTTTGCGTACAAAATCCAGTGCTAATGCAATTAAAATTTCAGGAATGGCACAGTCTGTGGGTTACCTGATAGCGGCTTTCGGACCAGCTATATTTGGTAAATTGCATGACTGGGATACCTCTTGGAAATGGTCGTTTTACTTTTTAGGATTTTCCATCATAATGATGTTTTATTTTGGAATCCAAGCAGCAAGAAGAAAATTTGTAGAAGATTAAATAAATGATTTTACAAAATATTTAGTCCTCCAATGATTCTAATTTTAAGGATAAATTAGAATAAAATATGGAAACACAAAAACACTAAAGCACCTTAGGAAATAAAAAAAAGCTTCACATTACTGTGAAGCTTTTTTTGTGACCTCAGAGGGATTCGAACCCCCAACCGCTGGAGCCGAAATCCAGTGCTCTATCCAGTTGAGCCATGAGGCCGGTTTAGATGTTAGATCATTGGATTTTTAGATTAATAATCTAAAAATCCAATGATCTAATAATCCTGTTATGTTAATGATCTTTTTACTACTGTAGAAATGGTTTTACCATCTGCACTACCGGCAAGCTGAGCAGAAGCAATGCCCATTACTTTGCCCATATCTGCCATACCCGAAAAGTTATTATCTGCTATTATCTTTTTGATGATAGCTTCAACTTCTTCTTCGCTAAGTTGTGCCGGAAGGAATTTTTCTATGATAGCAGCTTGCTCCAATTCCGGATCTGCAAGATCCTGACGACCTTGTTCGATGTATATTTTTGCGCTGTCTTTACGTTGTTTTACCAATCTTTGTAAAAGCTTTATCTCTTCTTCCTGAGAAATCTCTTCCTTTGCACCTGTTTCGGTCTGCGCCAGTAATAATGCCGACTTAACAGCTCTTAGCGACTCTAATGTAACCGTATCTTTTGCTTTCATGGCGGTTTTTATCCCTTCCATGATGTCATTTTGTAAACTCATAAGTAAAGCTTTAATTGTGCTGCGAAGATAAAAAAATAACCCGAAAATACTATTATATTTTCGGGTCAAAGGTTCACATTTGGGTTAGTTAATCTACATTATCATGCAGGAACGAATTGTTAGAACGCAACTGTAAGTCGTCGTTGCTATCTGTTCCTAATGACAAGCGCGATTTGCTATTGTCAACGCGGGAATCGTTTAAATCGATACCCATCCTTTTATATGCCGGTTCTTTTTCAAATTCATCTATTTTAGAAGGACTATTGTGGAATTTATAATTAAACTCCTTCATTTTTTTCCTTCTTTCTTCAGCTCTTAAGCGAAGTGTTTCTTCGATAGTCATTTCTACAGGAGAAATATCCTCATGAGTAGCACTAAATTTTGATGCTTCAGGCTGTTGTTGTTCTGTTCTTTTAACTGTCAGGTTAAGTTCCGGAGCAATTGGCTCTTCAACTTTAGCTACCGGTTTAGACTCCATAAGCTCAGTTTCTTTTTCAAGGTACTCTTCTAAAGAATATCTAACAATACCCGATTCATTAAGTTCTGTCATCGGCACAACCTGTACCGGTGCATTTACTTTAATATCACGCGTTTCATCAGTAAGATTAAAAAGCAATCTTTCTTCTGCCCTGTTTATATTATCAGTAGAAAGGTCAAACGAAAACGTAAACTGATCTTCTTTAGCCGCAATTACAAACTCTGGTTCAAAAACTTCAATTTCTCTTACATCTTTAATTTCCGGAGTAAATACCGGAGCAGCTACAACAGGAGCAGGTATTGCCGCTACTGGCCTTGGCGTTGCTATAACTGGTGCAGGTGCAGCAACTACAGGCTCTGGCGTTACGAACTCAAAAAATACGTCAAGATTATTGATATATTCTGAAGAAGGAAACGACTCCATTTCAACTACTTCAGCTATTTGCTTTTTTTCCTCGATTTCGACTTCCTCCTCAAGCTCAAACACTATTTTTTCTTCAACAATAGGTTCGGCTTTCATTTCAGCTTTAGGCTGTTGTGGTGCAGATGCAGTTAAATCAAATGCAGGTACCATTGGTCTTTGTGTAAGATCATGAACCAGTTTTTGTCCTTCTTCAAGTGCGTGGATAATCTTTTTAGGTTCAGTATTAACGATCTCATTTTGTTGTTCTACATTAAAGCCTGTAGCAATAATGGTCACGGCAACAGCCTCTCCCAAAGATTCGTCTTCACCAACACCCATAATAATATTGGCATTGTGTCCAGCTTCAGACTGGATATGGTCGTTAATTTCACCTATTTCATCAATAGTGATCTCAGTAGTACCAGAAACGATCAGCAACAATACGTTTTTAGCACCAGTGATTTTATTGTCATTTAATAACGGAGAATCTAATGCGTCAATAATAGCATCTTTAGCACGGCAATCACCCGACGCGATAGCCGAACCCATGATGGCAGTACCACTGTTAGACAGTACTGTTTTTGCATCTTTAAGGTCAATATTCTGAGTATAGTGGTGCGTAATTACTTCGGCAATACCTTTTGAGGCAGTTGCTAAAACTTCATCCGCTTTGGAGAACCCAGCTTTAAAGCCAAGGTTACCATATACTTCTCTTAGTTTATTATTATTGATAACAATTAAAGAGTCTACCTGCTTTCTTAGTCTTTCAACCCCAGATAACGCCTGCTCAGATCTTACCTTACCTTCAAACTGAAAAGGTATAGTAACGATACCCACTGTAAGGATACCTCTTTCTTTAGCAAGTTGTGCAATTACAGGAGCCGCACCGGTACCGGTACCACCACCCATACCTGCCGTGATGAATATCATCTTGGTATTGGTATCAAGCATTTTCTCAATATCCTCTATACTCTCCAATGCCGACTGCTGCCCTACTTCCGGGTTCGCACCAGCACCTAGGCCTTCTGTAAGGTCTACACCTAACTGTATCTTGTTAGGCACAGGACTGTTTTGCAGTGCCTGGGAGTCTGTATTGCACACAATAAAATCAACACCCTTGATTCCCTGCTTAAACATGTGGTTTATCGCGTTGCTTCCGCCTCCGCCAACACCAATTACCTTGATTACGTTTGATTGATTTTTGGGTAAATCAAACGAAATGCTTCCAAATTCTGAGTTGCTCATCATATCAATCGGGTTTTATTCTGCGTTATCTAAAAAATCTTTAATCTTGTCAATGTATTTGTCAAAAAATGACCTCTTTACTCGTTTTTCCGTAGATTCCTCTACATCACGAACAGGCTGTTGTACAGCTACCGTTTCCATTTCTTCTTCATATACCGGCTCTGGTGCAACAACAGTATTTACTATTGGCTGCTGCCTTGCTACCGGCTGTTGTACTGGTTTTTGCAACTCTACTAAAGGTGTTGCACTATGTGTATTGTTACGAATACTGTTCATTACCAAACCTACTGCCGTAGCATATAATGGGCTTGATATTTCTTCATCAGAGTTTCCTGCTAAATGCTCGTTAGGGTAACCAATCCTGGTATCCATACCTGTAATGTACTCTACCAGTTGTTTAATATGGCTTAGCTGTGCACCACCACCTGTAAGTACTATACCTGCAATTAGTTTTTTACGAGGATCTTCATGTCCGTAATCTTTAATCTCTACGAATACCTGCTCAATAATCTCTACCACACGGGCATGGATGATTTTAGACAGGTTTTTAAGCGAAATTTCTTTTGGCTCACGTCCGCGTAATCCAGGGATAGAAACAATTTCGTTATCCTTGTTTTCTCCCGGCCATGCCGAACCAAATTTTACTTTAAGCAGTTCTGCCTGCTTTTCTATAATAGAACATCCTTCTTTAATGTCTTCTGTAATTACATTACCACCAAAAGGAATCACTGCCGTATGGCGAATGATACCATCTTTAAAAATGGCAAGGTCTGTAGTACCACCACCTATATCGATAAGGGCAACACCTGCTTCTTTTTCTTCCTGGCTTAATACTGCATCGGCCGAAGCAAGAGGCTCCAGTGTTAATCCTGAAAGGTCCAGTCCTGAGCTTTTAATGCAACGTCCTACGTTACGTATAGACGATGCCTGACCCACTACTACGTGGAAGCTGCTTTCCAGCCTGCCGCCATACATACCGATAGGCTCTTTTATTTCGTGCTGACCATCGATTTTAAATTCCTGTGGCAATACGTGGATAATTTCTTCTCCCGGTAACATTGCCAGTTTATGAACCTGATTGATAAGCAAATCGATATCTGCATCACCTATCACTTCTTCTGGATTGCTTCTGCTTATATAATCGCTGTGCTGTATACTGCGAATGTGCTGGCCGGCAATACCTACCACCACATCGTTTATTTTGTAACCACTATCGGCTTCTGCCTCCTGTACTGCCTGTTGAATAGACTGTATAGTTTGTGTAATATTATTAACGACGCCTCTGGCCACACCTAAACTTTTGGATTTCCCAACACCAAGAATTTCCAGTTTTCCATATTCATTTTTCCTGCCTATCATCGCAACAATCTTTGTTGTTCCAATGTCTAAACCTACTGCAATGTTGTCTTTTTCCATAACCCTATTTTTTGGTGCACACAACCTGTTGTGTAAATTTCAGATTTATCGTCTTGTACTGTTCTATCAATGTATCCTTTACTGCATCCTGAAGGAATGCCTTATAGTTGTTAAATTTCTTTTCGATGTTTACAGGCATCCCAAACTGAATTTCATAATTGTAATTCCTGCTTAACATTTTTAAATTACCAGTCGGGCTTACTTCCATACCGATAATGTTTTTCTTTAAAAACTCATCATCGTTTATATAGTTAAGCAGCATATGCAGCTTTTCTTTTTTTATGCTATCAATCTCTCCGGTCACCAACGGCACTCTTGCCGTGTAACTATCGGATAAAGGCATAACGCCCCCTCTATGATCGATATAGTACGAATTAACACCCTGATAAATTCTAGCAACGGGTTTTCTCTGCGTAATAATCGCTTTTAATTTCCCGTCCACCGTAGCGTAAACCTCTGCCTTGTCAATCATTGGATTTTTGTCAAGGGATTTTTCCACATTATTCAAATCTAATTTATCTTTCCTTATGCTTGTTATACTCCCAAAATTTTGTATCAACAAGTTATTAACTTTCTCATGAGTAATAAAGTCCTCAGCCTCTGCAAATTCTATATTTGCTTCTTTAAGCATCCTTTTTTCATTTCGTTTTGATGAGAAAGAATACAGGAAAATTACAGCACCCAAAATGAGCACTAATCTTACATCATTCCACTTAATTTTTTTCATCTAAAACCTTTTTAATTTCAGGTACCATTTCGCCAATATCACCCGCTCCTATGGTTACAATAACCGTTGCATCTGTCCTTTTTAAAAACGGAAGCAAATCTGATTTTGAAACCAACTTTTTATTCGGGTTTTCCATTTTTTCAAGCAGCCATTTGGATGTTATTCCTTCCATTGGCAGTTCGCGTGCCGGATAAATATCCAGCAACACTATGTTCTCAAATGCCGAAAGGCTTTTTGCAAAACCATCAGCAAAATCCCTGGTACGGCTAAACAGGTGCGGCTGAAAAACAGCAAGCACTTTTTCATTAGGATACAATTCTGTAACCGCCTGGTAAACCGCATTTATTTCTGTAGGATGGTGCGCATAATCATCTATATACACCAATCCTTGTTTTTTTATCTGATAAGAGAATCTTCTCTTTACTCCTTTGAATGATTCCAGTGCTTTTTTAATGTCATCGGCAGCAACACCGTACGTTCTTGCCATTGCCAATGCTAATAAAGCATTCGTTATGTTATGATGTCCCGGAAGCGCAAAACGCACTCCTGTAATTGTCTCATTTGGCGTAACAACATCAAATACATACCAACCATTTTCGATGCGGATATTTGTTGCAGAAAACTGCCCTTCATTAATTCCAACCGTTATCCCTTCCAACGGAAGACCATTAGTTATGAACATCTTGGTTTTATCCTCTACTTTATCTGCAAACTCTCTGAATGTTGCTTCTATAGAAGCGGTATCACCATAAATATCAAGGTGGTCTGCATCCATCGATGTGATACAGGCAATATTTGGGTGCAGGTGCAGGAATGAACGATCAAACTCATCTGCCTCTACCACTGTTACCGTTTTGCCACTTCCTATAATATTGGAATTATAATTTTCTACAATACCTCCTAAAAAGGCAGTAACATCAATCCCGCTTTCGTATAATACATGCCCCAATATACTTGAGGTAGTTGTTTTTCCGTGAGTACCTGCCACCGCAAAACAGAAGGTATCTTTTGTAATAATACCCAATACCTCTGCACGTTTTTTAACTACAAAACCATTATCAAGGAAATAATTCCACTGCATATGGTTTTTCGGTACTGCCGGCGTTACCACCACCAATGTATTTTGTTTATTAAGATATGGCAGACCAATAAGCTCTACCTTATCATCAAAATGAATAGCTATACCTTCTGCCTTTAATTCATCCGTAAGATGAGTAGGGGTACGGTCGTAACCGGCAACATTTTTGCCTATGAATTTAAAATAGCGAGCCAGGGCACTCATACCGATGCCTCCTATACCCACAAAATAGACGTTATGTATTTGGTTTATATCCATTCTTTTTTCAAGTAACTTAGTTGCTGAGTGTCTTAGGCCCTTAGCACCTTATTTAATTAATTTTACTATCTCGTCAACAATATCTTTAGTGGCATTTACCTTAGCCATCTTTTTTATATTTTCTCTCAGCTTTTGCTGCTTTTCTGTATTGGTCATCAAATCAGAAAATACAGGTTGAAACTGCGTATCCAGTTGTGTTTCTTTTAAAAGCAATGCCCCCTCTTTATCTACAATGGCTTTTGCATTTTTTGTCTGATGGTCTTCGGCAACATTAGGCGACGGTATGAAAATAACCGGCTTGCCTACGATACAAAGCTCTGATACTGATGATGCACCCGAACGTGATAGTATCACGTCTGCAGCAGCATATACCAAATCCATTCTATCTATGAACGAAAGTACTTTTACACCTTCTTTGTCTCCGTAATGCCTGTACTCCTCAAAGTAAAACTTACCACATTGCCATATTACCTGCATTCCCTGCGCTTGCAACCATGTAAGCTCTTTTGCTATAAGTTGATTAATGCGTCGTGATCCAAGACTGCCCCCCAACACCAAAAGTGTTTTTTTGGCAGGATTTAGCTCAAACCTATGCATTGCCTCTTCCTTGTTTCCGTCTACATCTATAATATCACTACGAACCGGGTTACCTGTAAAAACTATTTTGTTTGCAGGAAAAAAGCGTTCCAGGTTATCGTAAGCAACACATATCTTGCTTGCATTTTTCGCCAGCCATTTATTCGTTATACCCGGAAAAGAATTCTGCTCCTGTATTACGGTAGGCACTCCCAATATTCCAGCTGCTTTTAATAATGGACCACTGGCAAAACCACCGGTTCCAATAACCACATCGGGTTTAAACTCTTTTATAATACCTCGCGATTTCACTAAACTGCTTAACAGCTTTACCGGAAACATCGCATTATCTAATGTCAATCTTCTCTGAATGCCCGCTATCCACAAGCCAATAATTTTGTATCCTGCCTGTGGCACTTTCTGCATCTCCATTTTATCACTGGCACCTACAAAAAGTATTTCACTATCCGGGAAGCGTTCTTTTAATTCATTCGCAATAGCAATAGCAGGATAGATATGCCCACCTGTACCGCCACCACTTAATATGAATTTTTTACTGCTCATTTTTTTATCTATTTTCCAAATACCGCCCTCATAGGGTTTTTCGATTTATCTTCTATTGAATAGGCTGCCGGTTCTGCCGATTGCGTATCTACTTCGGCTGCTGCCATTGCTTCCGCTTCTTCATTTTGCTGTTCTCTCAGTATATGTTCATCTATCATTCGCTGTAATGTAGCTTCACGCTCTTCTTTTTCTGCTATTTCCTGAGCTATCTCTTCTTCTTTTTTCGTAACACTAATAATGATCCCGATAGAAATACATGTCATCCATACCGAGCTACCACCACTACTGATAAGCGGCAGTGTCTGTCCTGTTACTGGCAGTAACTCTACCGCTACACCCATATTTATGAGCGCCTGAAAAATTATCGGAAATCCGAGGCCTACTATAAGTAATTTCCCGAAAAGCGATTTTGCTTTATGTGCCGTAACCAGGAATCTGAAAAATAACATTAGGTATAAAACCAAAACCGCAAGTCCGCCTGCAAGTCCGTATTCTTCTACGATAATGGCGAAGATAAAATCCGATGAAGATTGTGGAAGAAAGTTTTTTTGTACACTCTTACCCGGACCTAATCCGTATACCATTCCTGATGCTATTGCAATTTTTGCTTTTTCTATCTGGTAGTCATCTTCGTTAGGCTCGTCTGATGTAAATCGTTCAATACGGTTCATCCAGGTATCTACCCTGTTTGGCATAGCATCCGGAAATGCTTTAGCAAACAAAATAAACATGGTAAGCATAGCAACGCCTACACCTATAATCATTCCTAAATACCTAAGCGGATACCTACCCACAAATACCAACATACACACCATCGAAAAGATAAGTGCTGCTGTAGAAAAGTTGGCTGGAAGTATTAGTGCCAGTATAGCAAATACCGGAACCCATAATTCAAAGAACGATGCCTTAAAGGTTATTTCCTTATCCTGCATTTTAGCCAGATAGCGCGCCACATAAATCATAAGCACTATCATTGCCAGTGCCGAAGTCTGGAATGTTACCCCAATAAAAGGCACTTTTATCCAACGGCTAGCATTCGCACCGTCTATAACCGTTCCCTGAAAGAAGGTATAGATCAATAGCAATCCTACAATGGGCAATGCAATTTGCGATATACCTTTATAATAATGGTATGGTACTTTATGAACAAAATAAATAAGACCAAAACCAATAAATATGTGCACCAAATGTTTAACCAAATAACCAATAGTAGAGCCCTTACCAATTACATACACAAGATTTGTACTTGCGCTGAAAACCGGCATGAACGAGATTAGGGCCAACAGCATCACGAATGACCAGATCCCTTTGTCTCCTTTTAGGTTATTGATTAATTCTTTCATTTTTTTATTCTTTATTCTTTTTGTCATTTCGACCATCGGGAGAAATCTCTATTGAGATTCCTGGACTCCATTGCATTTCGCTCGGAATGACAGAACGATTATAAATTTTGTACAGCGATCTTAAATTGTTTACCGCGATCTTCATAGCTTTCAAACAAATCGAAACTTGCACATGCCGGAGACAATAATACTGTATCTCCTTTTTCAGCAAGCTTTTGAGCAATCTTAACTGCTTCCTGCATACTGGTAGTTTCTACCATAACATCTACCACATTTTCAAAGGCATTTATTATTTTACCGTTATCAACACCCAGGCACACTATTGCTTTTACTTTTTCTCTAACTAACGACATCAGCTCGTCGTAGTCATTTCCCTTATCAACACCACCTACAATCCATACGGTAGGTGTATTCATACTGTCTAATGCAAAAAATGTTGCATTTGTATTTGTAGCCTTACTATCGTTGATGTACTGCACATTTTGTATTTTCAATACTTTTTCCAAACGGTGCTCTACACCCTGGAAATTTGACAAACTCTCTCTGATGGTCTCTTTTCTTATGCGCATAAGCTGTGCAACTGCTGTTGCTGCCATGGCATTCTTTACATTGTGCTTTCCTTCTAATGACAGTTCGTTGATTGGCATAGTAAATTCTTCGTTAGTTATGTTGCTGATAATAGTGTCGTTTTTTACATATATCCCTCCTTCTACAACTCTCGTTAATGAGAAAGGAATTTTTTTTGCTTTAATCGTGTTGTTTTCCAACCATTTTGAAATTATTTCATCATCTGCATCATATACCAGAAAATCACTTTTCTCCTGGTTCATTGTAATCCTGAACTTTGCTTCTATGTACAATTCATATTTGTAATCATATCGGTCAAGGTGATCCGGACTTATATTCGTTATCACTGCGATATGCGGGCGATAGTTTTTTATTCCATCCAACTGAAAACTGCTCAGTTCCAACACATACCCCTCATGCTTGTTTTCGGCTATCTGCCAGGCAAAGCTTTTACCTATATTTCCTGCTAACCCAACATTTAACGAACCTTGTTTTAACAAGTGATGCGTAAGCATTGTGGTTGTCGTTTTTCCATTACTTCCGGTTATCCCTATGGTTTCTACATCTGTAAACTCCGAGGCAAATTCGATCTCCGATATTACCGGAATGCCTTTTTTCTTTAAGGCTTTTACTATGGGCGACTTATCCGGTATACCTGGGCTTTTCATTACAACATCGGCATTAAGGATAAGCTCCTCTGTATGCTTTTCTTCTTCCCAGTTTAAATCATTAAGTGCAAGAACTTCTTTATAGTTATTCTTTATTTTCCCAAAGTCGGATACAAAAACATCGTATCCTTTTTTCTTACCAAGGATCGCAGTTCCAATACCGCTTTCTCCTCCTCCAAGTACTACTAGTCTCATAGGCTATCTTAGTTTTAAGGATACTACAGAGAATATTGCCAACAGTATCGCTACAATCCAAAATCGGGTTACAATCTTACTTTCATGATATCCCTTTTTCTGGTAATGGTGATGCAGCGGGGACATCAGGAAAATCCTCCGTCCTTCGCCATATTTCTTTTTTGTGTATTTAAAATATCCTACCTGCAGTACTACCGAAAGGTTTTCTGCAAGGAAGATCCCACACAGTACAGGTATTAATAATTCTTTACGAACCGCAATGGCTAATACTGCTATGATACCACCTATGGTTAAACTTCCCGTATCACCCATAAAAACAGATGCCGGATAGGTATTGTACCAAAGGAATCCAATAAGCGCTCCTACAAATGCCGATATAAAGACCGTCATTTCCCCGGATCGTGGTATGTACATTATATTCAGATAATTCGAGAAGATAATATTACCCGATACGAACGCAAATATCCCGAGGGCGAGCACGGCAATTGCCGATGTACCCGCGGCGAGCCCATCTATACCATCGGTAAGGTTGGCCCCGTTTGATACCGCTGTGATAATAAATATCACTATTGGGATAAATAGCAACCACGCATAATTTTTATACCCTTCTCCTGTCCATGCTAACAATTCGGCATAGTCAAACTCATTATTTTTAAAGAATGGAATAGTAGTCGCTGTAGATTTTTCTTCTAAGCCTGCCTGAGAAATAACATCCTCTGCAGTATTAGTAGTACTGTATATATTTACTTTGGCAGTATCTGTCCTTACCGTTACTGATGGATGGAAGTAAAGAATATATCCTACTATCAATCCAAGACCAACCTGGCCAACTACTTTAAATTTTCCTTTTAGTCCTTCTTTATCTTTTTTAAATATCTTGATGTAATCATCAATAAAGCCAATCGTTCCCATCCAAAGCGTGGTAACAATAAGCAGCATTATATAAATGTTATCCAGCTTTGCCAATAGTATTACCGGAATAAGCGTTGAGATAATAATTATCAAACCACCCATTGTTGGTGTTCCCGCTTTTTGCGACTGACCTTCAAGGCCCAGTTCACGAACGGTTTCTCCTATTTGCTGCCTGCGCAGAAAATTGATTATTTTTTTACCAAAAACAGTAGAAATAAGCAGTGACAAAATAATTGCCAGCCCCGAACGGAAAGTTATGTACTGAAACACTCCTGTGCCCGGTACGTCTAACTGTTTGTCTAAGTATTCAAATAAGTAATACAGCATACTCCGTTTATTTGTTAAGTTGTCCTAATATTTCTTTTACTGTTTCCATATCATCAAAGTCGTAACGCACGCCTTTAATTTCCTGGTAGGTCTCATGGCCTTTCCCGGCTATAAGAATAATATCGTTCGGCCTCGCTAGCTGACAAGCAATTTTTATTGCCTGTTTCCTGTCTACCACTGCCAGTGTTTTTTTATAGTTTTGAGGCTCAACACCTTTCTCCATATCTTCAATAATATCTTCGGGAATCTCTGTTCTTGGATTATCCGAAGTAAAAATCGCCTTATCACTCATCGATGAAGCTATATGTGCCATAACAGGTCGTTTTGTTCTATCCCTGTCACCACCACATCCAACAACCGTAATAAGCTGTTCGTTTCTTGTACGTATATTTTCTATCGTGCTTAACACATTCTCTAAAGCATCCGGAGTATGAGCATAATCTACAATTGCCGTTATCTTAGTGTCTGACACGATAAACTGAAACCTTCCCGATACACTCTCCAACTCGCTCATTAACCTTAGCACTTCCTGGTTTTCCAATCCAAGATTTACGGCTACTGCATAAATTGCAAGCAGGTTATAAGCATTGAATGTTCCTATAAGTTTTACCCAAACTTCCTGCTCATTAACTTTAAGCAACAGTCCCGATAACTGATTTTCCAATATCTGGGCTTTATAGTCTGCGTATGTTTTTAAGGCATAAGTCAGTTTTTTTGCCCTGGTGTTTTGCAGCATTACCAAACCGTTCTTATCATCTACATTCACCACTGCAAAAGCCGTTCTTGGCAATTCATCAAAAAACCTTTTTTTCACGTCCCTGTATTCCGCAAAACTGTTGTGGTAATCCAGGTGGTCGTGTGACAGGTTCGTAAATACACCTCCGGTAAATTCCAACCCTGCTGTCCTGTTTTGGTGTATGCCGTGCGAGCTTACCTCCATAAAACAGTACTCGCAGCCTATTGTCTCCATCTCTTTCAGGTACTTGTTTATAGTAAGCGAATCGGGAGTAGTGTGCGTTGCCTTATACTCCTTATCATCTACCATTATCTTTACCGTAGAGAGTAATCCTGTTTTATATCCGGCATTCCTAAATAGCTGATATAACAATGATGCTATTGTAGTTTTTCCATTCGTACCGGTAATTCCTACCAGCTTAATATTGTGTGACGGGTTACCATAATAATTGGCAGCCATATGAGCAAGGGCAGCACTTGTGCTTATCACCTCTACATATGTTACACCTTCTACAATTGCATCAGGCAGTGTTTCACACACTATAGCAACTGCACCAAGGCTTAGTGCCTTTTCTATAAAATCATGTCCATCGCTTTGTGTACCGCGAATAGCTACAAAAACATCCCCTTTTGTTATCAATCGGGAATCGAATTCAATTTTATTAATATCAATATCTGTTGAACCCTTTACAGCTTCAATAGATACCCTGTATAATATGTCTTTTAAAACCATCACGATAATTCCAGTATTATGGTTTGATCTTTACTAATAGCCTGCCCTGGTTTAAGCGACTGCTTTTTTACTTTTCCTATGCCTACAACCTGTACTTTAAGTCCCATGTTACCTAACAATGCTACAGCATCCATCCCACTCATACCTACTATATTAGGAACAACATCTTTAGCCTTAGCTTCTTTATCATAATAAGCCGCATACAGCTGCTCTTGTTTTTTAATTTGCTTATCCAGTTTCTTTACACTATTGGTAGAAGGCGAATCGGTATATATTTTCTGTGCGATCCTTTTAAATACCGGACCTGATACATCTGCTCCATAATATCCTTTATTGATACTTGGCTTATAAATAATCACTATGCATGAGTACTCCGGATTATCAGCAGGAAAATAGCCCGCGAACGAAGATGAATAATACATCCCATCGTCATGGCTTTTACCTTTACCATAGTTTACCTGAGCCGTTCCGGTTTTACCCGCCATAGAGAAATTAGGTGAGTACAACTTTGAACCTGTACCCTTTTTAACCACATTTGCAAGCACTGCTTTTACCTTGTCTATAGTAGCCTGCGAACATATCTTAGGGTTAATAACCTCTTTATCAAATTTCTTAATGGTCTTATCCCATTCTTTTATTTCCTTTACAAACAATGGTCTTACCATTTCACCGTTATTAGCTACTGCATTATACAGCACTAATGTTTGCAATGGTGTTAACGACACACTATAACCAAAAGCCATCCATGGCAACGTTATTTTAGACCATGATTTATCTTTTGTCTGAGGTATCCTTGGCACACCTTCTCCCTTTATAGATAATCCCAGTTTTTTATTAAGACCAAAAGAATTTAAGTGATCTACAAATTGCTGCGGATTGTCTTTATAATTATCATAAATTGCCTGAGCAATCACCGTATTTGAAGAAAGTTCGAAACCACGGGCTAGTGATACTTTACCATACCCCCCTTTTTTAGAGTCACGCACTTTTTTCTTCGAATACAAAATCTCTCCACCTTTAGTATCATATACCTTACTGGTATCTACTTTCTTATCTTCAAGTAATGAAATTAATCCAGCCAATTTAAAAGTAGAACCCGGCTCCTGCGATTCACCCACTGCATAATTTACTGTTTCGTAGTATGATCCATCAGTAGCCCTGCCCAGGTTAGAAATTGCTTTTACATAACCTGTTTTGGTTTCCATAACCACAACACAACCATGATCTGCTTCGTAATATTCCAATTGTTTCAGCAATGCATGGTGGGCAATATCCTGTATGTACACATCAATAGTCGAAACAATATCATAACCATCTACAGGCTCCACTTCATTATTATCACTAATAGGCTTCCATTGGTTCTTAGCTATTTTCTGCATTAATCGGCGGCCATCCTTACCATTAAGGTATTTAGCAAATGCCCCTTCAATACCAACAGCTTTATCTAAACCGGCATGATCTATTTCGTCATATCCAATTGTTCTTTTTGCAATTTTTCCTATCGGATGCTCACGTATGGTTTTTTGCTCAGTAATAATTCCTCCTTTATATGCCCCAAGATTAAATAGCGGGAACTTTTTAATACGCATATACTGCGTAAAGCTCAACCCTTTTGCTACAAGAAAATACCTGTTCTTTTTAGCCCTTGCTTTTTTTAGTTCAGAGTAATAATGTTCCGAAGGTTTTCCTAACATTACAGAAAGTGAATCGGCAAGCGGTTCCAGGTATTTATTAAAATCCTCTGTTTTAGGAGCCAAAGCATCAAATCTTATCTTATAATTAGGTATCGAAGTCGCTAAAAGACTACCATCGGCAGAATAAACATTACCTCTGTTTGCTTTAATAACAACATCCCTAACAGTACGATCCTTGGCCAACTGACGGTAATAATCTCCCTCCACCCACTGAATATTAGCGAGCTTTACAGTAATAAGAATAGCCATCACAAAAATTGCGAAGGCTACCAGGTATATCCTGTAAGAGATTTTTTTGTCGTCGTTTACTGCCATAATTTTTTAAAGAATCCTTTTTCCTCTTCCTTTACTACTTTTATCTTTTTTGGAGGCACCGAAGAAGGTAATATCCCCCGCTCTTCCATTTTTTTCGAAACTGTAGACTCCATTTTAAGTTCCATTAATTCCGATCGCCTGTCTACAAATTCCGATCTCAGTTCTTTCACCTCGGTTTCCAGTGCGCTTATCCTAAAAATCTTTTGCTCGTAATTATGAGAATTGGCAATCATCAGGATAGACACCATTATAAGGAACACAATAAAGCGCCAATTCCTCATAGACCCCTGGTCTACCAGATATTTCGCTTTTAATAGTCCGTATACACCGCCTTTCATGTTTTTATTTTTTTTCTGCTACACGCAGCTTAGCACTTCTTGCCCTGTTATTTATGTTTATTTCTTCATCAGTAGGAACTATAAGTTTCTCGATGATCTTAAACGGAACCGAGAAGTTCCCAAAGAAATCGCGCTCCGGCTCCCCTTCAAACATTCCATTACGAACAAATCGCTTCACAAGCCTGTCTTCAAGAGAGTGATATGATATAACACTAAGTCTTCCGCCTGGCTTTAATAACTCCAACGACTGCTCCAAAAACTCTTTAAGTACATCCATTTCCTGGTTCACCTCTATACGGATCGCCTGATATATCTGAGCTAATATTTTATTGCTTTTGTGTGCTGGCAAAAAACGACCTAATACCTTTTTAAGCTGTTCCGAGTTTTTAATTGGCTCTATTTTTCGAGCTTCAACAATAGTATGCGCCAAAGCACCTCCATTTTTTAGCTCACCATAATCCCAAAACACTCTTTTAAGATCAGCCTCTTCATAATCATTTACTACTATATAAGCATTAAGCTCGTTCTTTTTGCTCATCCTCATATCCAGTTCTGCTTCAAAACGGGTAGAAAACCCTCTTTCAGCCACATCGAACTGGTGTGATGAAACACCAAGATCAGCCAATATACCATCTACTTCTTTTACATTATGAAATCGAAGAAATCTTTTTATAAACCTAAAATTCTCCGGTATAAGCACAAAACGCTCGTCATCTATTATATTTGCCTGCGCATCCTCATCCTGATCAAAACCAAAAAGCCTTCCGTTAGGTCCTAGCCTTTTCATTATCTCACGAGAATGACCGCCGCCTCCAAAAGTTACATCCACATATATACCATCAGGCTTTATGTTAAGTCCGTCAACCGTTTCTTTCAATAAAACCGGATTATGATATTCCATCTTCGTCATTTAAATTACCCATTACCTCTTCTGCCAGGTCTGCAAAATCCATTACCGAATCGTCAATCGACTGTTCGTACTTGTCTTTATCCCATATCTCAACGATATTCACCGCCGATGATAGCACTATATCTTTATCAATTCCGGCAAAAACAACAAGATCTTTAGGAATAAGCAGCCTGCCTGTAGCATCTACCTCTATCACTTTTACTCCTGCTGTAAACCTTCTTATAAAATCATTATTCTTTTTTACAAACCGATTAAGCTTATTTATTTTCTGCATCATCACATTCCATTCGCTCATCGGATACAATTCAAGACAAGGCTGAAAAACCGAACGTTTAAGCACGAAGCCTTCGTTGACCTCTTGGGACAACTGCTTCTTCAAAGGAGCAGGCAACATGAGCCTCCCCTTTGTATCCACCTTACATTCGTATGTCCCTATAATGGTATTCAAGCAGTTAGGTTTGAATTGATTTCAAAGCAAATATAGATATATTTTACCACTTTGTACCACTTTATACCACTTTGTTGATAAGTTTTACACTTTCTTACCACTCTTAAAAGATTGCAGTTAAAACTCATAAAGCGCTAAACATTAGCGATAATACACCTCTCAAAAAAAATCAATATAAAATCTGTAAATTTTTAAGACATCTTAACATCTTATCTGCACTATCCGAAAAAAACAGAACCATATACTGCCGTTATTATTTAAGAATTAAATAACATAGTTGCTGTTTCTGCACTCGTCGCAATTTAAAAAGGATAGGAAAGGTTAAAAATTAACCCAAATATTATGTGTTAAAATTATTTTTAAGTGAGAAAACCATATATTTGTCTTAATTTGAAATTGTTTACAACCCAACATGCACAGCACAAAAAAAGAAGGCAAATACAGTTATTTTGAAGCCGGCGAAGGCACTCCAATAATCATTTTACACGGCCTCATGGGAGGATTAAGCAATTTTGACGGCGTAGCAGACTATTTTCCAAAACATGGCTATAAAGTTGTTATCCCCGAGCTTCCAATCTACACCCAAAGTATATTAAAGACCAACGTTAAAGCTTTTGCCCGCTGGGTAAAGGATTTTATAACCTACAAAGGCTTTGACAGAGTAATACTTCTTGGTAACTCACTAGGCGGACATATTGCGCTATATCATACAAAAATGTATCCCGAAAAAATGCTTGGCCTTATTATAACCGGAAGTTCAGGTTTATACGAGAGCGCAATGGGCGACAGTTACCCAAGACGTGGTGATCGTGACTATATCAAGAAAAAGGCACAGGATGTTTTTTATGATCCTGCAGTAGCTACCGAAGAGATCATAGAAGAGGTATACGCTATGGCTAATGACCGTATTAAACTGATAAAGACATTAACGATCGCTAAAAGTGCGATTCGTCATAATATGGCTAAAGATCTACCGAAAATGCACGTTCCAACCTGCATTATATGGGGTAAAAATGATAATGTGACGCCACCAGATGTAGCAGAAGAATTCCATAAGCTACTCCCTAATTCAAGCCTTTCATGGATAGATAAATGCGGACACGCTGCCATGATGGAACACCCGGATGAGTTTAACAGACTTATGCACGAATGGCTTAGAAAACTGGATGAAGCACACCACTTACTGACAGAAGAGAACAAATCGTAACTAAATAGCATTTGCTATTCATACCATATAAGCCGCTAATAGCGGCTTTTTTATTACTAAGCATCATATACAATTAAGGTTTGGCTTTAGTAAAATTTAAAAGTAACTTTGCAGCACGTGGCATACTACTGCCAACAATTAATACCCAACAAAATGAAAATCAATACTGCCGAATTTATCATAAGCAATTCCGATGTGAGCAAATGCCCAAGAGAGCCATTACCAGAATATGCATTCATCGGCAGATCTAACGTGGGTAAGTCGTCACTTATTAATATGATTACCGATCGTAAAAGCCTTGCCAAAACATCGGGGAGACCGGGAAAAACACAGCTGATAAATCACTTTAAGATTAACGAGAACTGGTTTCTTGTCGATTTACCTGGTTATGGCTATGCTCGTGTATCCAAACAAACAAAACAAAAATTCCAGGCTTTTATTACCGATTATTTTGAGAGACGCGAACAACTAGTTTGTGCTTTTGTATTGATTGACATTCGCCTAGAAGCTCAAAAAATAGATCTTGAATTTATAACATACCTTGGCGAGACCGAAGTTCCTTTTTGTATCGTGTTTACCAAAGCAGATAAAATAAGCCGTGGTAAGATAGAACAACACGTTGCTGCTTACCGCAAACAACTTTTAGCAAACAACTGGGCAGAAATGCCTCCTCATTTTGTAACTTCATCTACAGAAGGTACAGGACGCGAACAATTACTTGCTTACATTGACGAAGTAAATCAGACTGTTTTTAAAAACAACAGTTTTATATAATAGGTTATACTTAATTCAAAAAAATCCCTCTCTTAATCAAATGACATAAGAGAGGGATTTTAATTTTACAGCGCTTGTATAAATATAATGTTCCACTCCTTTCACACCAAAATGCACTAAAAGTGGACTATTATAATTTGATACCATCACCATGCTCCGTTTTCTAAAGCTTCGCGATAAAAATAATATTCCACTTTAAAAATATACAGAAAGTGGAATAATAAATCACATAAAAAATTTAACGATACAGCCAAGCTGCAAGCTTATAATTGCGATCGAAAAAATCGGATTCAGGAGCCTGTCTAGCATTGTAAACAAACAAAGGTACTATACATTCGTAAGTAGAGCCGTGACTACGATAATTAGCAGGTAATTTTTCCGATTCGGTGTCCTGCAACTGTCCAAACACTGTAGTTTTATTACCCAACACCATAAGATCACCTACCCTTTCCGGCATCAGGCTGTACTTTTTTACGGCTTCTTCTTTAGTCAATACGGCTTCTACCCCATTAAGTGACAGCAAGGTTTTCTTTACTTTCTCCAGGTCTTTAGGATCTTTAAGGTACACATAAGCAGATCCTCCCATCCCTCTGTGGTGCTTAAAATAACGGTCTTTTTCCGGAGATATAGATATCCTTATTGGCGTGTTACGTTTTGCACAGGCCTTTTGCAAATCCCAGCACAGATCTTTGTGATTCAAACCGTGATCGGCAGTTATTAAGATCGCTGCATTCGGAGCAGCCTCTCTTATTTTTCCGATATACTCGTCCAGCTTATGAAGAAATTCTTTAGAGTCTTTTTCTTCCGGAGCCCAGGTATGCATAGGATAATCAGTAGTATGGATATAAACAAGTCCAAGTTCAGGATTGTTCTTTATACTATAGAGTGCCGACTCCATTATCCAATAACTTACATCTTTGGTGTAAACTCCGGGTGGTGGCCCAAACTTAGCAGCCCACTCAGAATCCTCTGCGTTATCACACTCAGGACATAGCGACATATTGGTGCTTCTACTCATAATATCTATTGTTTTCTTTTTCACAGAAAACAATGCCGATTTTATCCCAAACTCCTTAGCTCTGTCAAAAATTGTAGGTAGACGAATAAGATCCGGGTCTTCAATAAACTCTTCCTGCCCGGTATCCGGATTCAAAAAAACATTTCCGGTAATACCGTGTTTATCCGGTAATTCTCCCGTAGCAATTGCTACATTATTTACATTAGTTACGGCTGGCATTATAGAAGGCACTATCCTGAATATTCCTTCTTTTTCCATCTGGTTTAGGTTAGGCATATCGCTGTTGCGATAGTAGTCTTCACCAAAACCATCAATCATTATAACAATAATGCGTTGTGGATTTGAAATTTGTTGCGCATGCAACACACTGCTACAATGAAACAAAACAGCACCAAACAACAACGTTTTTAAAATAGTTTTCATACAATAATAATTAGTTACGAATATATAGGTTTTAAAAATGACAGGCCCTCATTTCTTATCACAGGACAAAGTTGAGGAGAAGCTATAAGCTATGCGACCAAATGAAAAAACATTGACTTAAAAAGTAAATCTCGATCAGAATTTACCCATACATTACTGTTTTACAGACACATAATTCAATATTAATTTATTGTCAAGTGCATTAAGAATCAATTTCTTAATACTGCAATGATATTTACATAACTCTTACGGGGTTATTTTTGACGCGGATTTAAATAGTCTGTGACTTATGAACTACATTATTTTTGCAGGTTTATTACAAGTACTTCTTGCCATAGTCTTTCTGGTTTTAAATCGGCAACGAGAAAAGGTCGATTATTTATTGGTCTTGCTTCTTGCTTGCATAGGATGGCATCTTGCTACAAAATTTTACATCTTTACTACCGTAGATAACCCGGCAGTTATCTTTAGGATGCATACATTTATTCAGCTGGCTTACGGGCCTTTACTCTATATATATGCCCGGAAGAAAAACGACCAAAGTTTTATCCCTGCCCGGATATGGTATCTTTTCATTCCTCTTATAATTGTAATGACTTTATATGGGTGCACCTCCTTGGCGATTTTAAAGTACCCTCAAAAAAGCAGTACGATACTTAGCATTTATAATATGGCTGTATTTTTCCCGATAGTACTTTCTCACCTTGTTTTCGGGTATCTATCTCCGGTAAAAATGCTCAGAAACAAATCTGATAAAAATGATTTCCAGCTCATTACCCGACTTAAATATGTCTTGTTATTATTAGGTTTAACAGAAATCGCATTATTTGTTTTAGGCAACTATGATGCTTCATTTAATCCTTACATAAGGGGCATTCTTTATCTGCTATTAAGTACTGTACCTATCCTTATATTATGGCACAAATATGTCGGGAACATAACTATCCAGGTAAAATCTCCCAAAACAATAGTCCAATCAGAACCTACTATTGAACAAAAAAGAATCGTAAGCTCCGAACCAAAAGAAAGACGGTTCCTGCTCACTAACGATCAACACCAGTATGTTTATCTAAAGCTGGAATCCCTTCTGCAACTGAAGGAGTTATATAAGGATGAAGACCTTACCTTAGAAAAATTATCAGCAGCATCTGGCATTAACAGGCATCATATATCCGAAACATTAAATGTATTTGCCCAAAAATCATTTTATCAATACATAAATGAATACCGTGTACAGGAAGTACTTAGAAAGCTAGATAACAATGATAAGAAAAAGGCTCGATTGCTATCTGTTGCTTATGATTGCGGCTTTAAAACCAAAGCTTCCTTTAATCAGTATTTTAAAAGACTAACCGGCAAAACGCCTTCGGGGTATTTAAAAGAAAAAGCGGCTTAAAAGCCGCTTTGTATCTATAAATAATATCTTTTGTTTGCTATTATTTCTTTTTGATCTCAAGTTTTTCTGCGAAGTAATCACAAAAATCTTTCATGGTTTCGCTCATCTTTTTGTCACCAGTTGCACGCTCAAAAGTTTCTGACATAGAAACCAATGTTTGGTGGTAAAACACCTTCATTTCATCTACAGGCATATCTTTGGTCCAAAGGTCAATACGCATGCTCTCTTGTGCTTTACTATCCCATACAGACAGCATTACAGCTTTAGATTCTTCATTTACCACACCACCATCACGGGCAGTCCAGTTAAGTTTTTCAGGAACACGGTTTTCATCCAGTTCCACCACAATATTTATCTCTGATTTTAAAATAGTATTAGACATTACTTTTTGGGTTTGTATTTAGAATTATCAAAAATTGTTTTAGCATCAGTTGCTAAAAGCTGCTGCAAAGGTATGTTTTTATTGTTTTGCATGTATGCTCTTACTATCTGCCAGCCTAACCATTGCCCAATTCTTCCAGGGGATTCGTTATCCAATTCCAGATAAAATTTAGAGAATGGTGCAGGGTTTATAAAACGGCCCGGTAATTTAGGATCAGTATCATATAATATCTTCTTGTCAACAAAATAACGCCATATTTCAGCTTCGTTAGCCTCTGCCCAAGCAAGCTCTTCTTTTGTATATGCTATCTTATCATAGTCCGGAGTTTCCGGGATCAATAAATCTTTCAGATATAACTCTTTGCCATAATACACCATTAACGAAAGTAATGACCTGTCGCGAGGCGGTGCAATTTTACCCATGGAGAATGACGAAACAACATCGGGTAATATCTGTGCAGGTTCAAATTCTTTTCTTTGATACTTAGGAAAATCTACATAAAACTTATGATCCTTACCTAAATACAGATCCAGCGATACAAGTAATAGTGTATCGGTATAAATAACCCTGTTCTCATAATCCATTTCAGACAGTAGCGTTACCACCCTAGGAGTATTGGTTTCCGGAAAATAATATTTTGTATGCTGGAAAAAAGAACCTAAGTCCTGCTCAAGAGTATTTGTATTAGGGAATTTCTTATCTACTTCTTTGTGTAATTCCTGTAATAATGGATCTTTTATCTTTGCTATCCAAACTGCATCTTCATTACCTGCAGGAAAAAAATAAGGAAACTGTTTTTTAACACCTGCCAGATCTTCGGGTCTGCTGTCGTAAAATATATTATCGAAACGTACTACTTCCACTTTAGGAACAGGTACTTCCGCTATTTTAGCTTCAGCTTCATTCTCCTTTTTACAGGACACCATAAGCACCACAAGTGTAAGAATAAGAATAGTTTTCTTCATTTTTTGGTTTTTATTAATAAATTCTCGTTAATGTTTTTTTAATTTTATCGCAAATATACATACTCACCTCTAATTACCGAACAATTATGCCAACCAAGTCCTCTTTTAAGGCAGAAGCAATAAATAATCATATAGTACATTGGTTGCGTAGTTACGCAGAAAACGCAAAAGTAAAAGGTTTTGTTGTGGGAATATCAGGCGGTATTGATTCTGCACTTACCTCAACCCTATGTGCACAAACAGGATTCCCTACACTTTGTGTCGAAATGCCCATACATCAGGCTGCCAGCCATGTGAGCAGAGGAAGAGAGCACATTAAGAACCTTATCGAAAAGTTTGATAATGTATCTTCTGTAGAAGCAGACCTCACTCCCGTTTTTGAAGGTTTTAGGCAACAAGTTCCTGAAACAGAAAACCCACACCTGCAAGCGCTTACTCTGGCCAATACCCGGGCAAGATTAAGAATGACAACATTATATTATTTTGCAGGCATACACAGTGCTCTTGTAGCCGGAACCGGTAATAAAGTAGAAGATTTTGGCGTAGGATTTTTCACAAAATACGGAGACGGAGGTGTAGACGTAAGCCCGATTGCCGATCTTATGAAATCCGAAGTAAGAGAACTTGCCCGTTATCTTGGAGTAACCGAAACCATACTAACTGCCAAACCTACCGATGGGCTTTTTGGAGACGACCGCAGTGACGAAGATCAGCTTGGCGCCAGCTATGATGAGCTGGAATGGGCTATGGAACAACTAAATAGCGGAAAAACACATAATGATTTTACCGGAAGGCAAAAAGAAGTATTTGAAATTTATAAAAGATTGAATGCTATAAACCAACATAAAATGAATCCAATACCAGTATGTGAAATACCTTTAAATTTGAAATAAAATTCTTTCATTCACAATACTTTAAGATATTAATACCTAACTTTACTCTTGTCAAAACAAAAAAAACTCTATTATGATCAAACTATGCCTCGCGGATAACCACCCTGTAGTACATTACGGGATGAAGTCGTTCTTTAGCGAAAATCCGCAAATTAGCTTTGCAGGTGTGGTAAACAACCTGGACAGCCTGCTCGAAACATTGGGCAAAAAAACTGTTGATGTCGCAGTTGTAGACCTCGAATTAGACGGTCTAACCAGCATTAGCTCGGTAAAATCCCTTGTAAAGGACTTTCCGGAAACCAAAATCATCATCTTTACTAATTTGGCTGAACAGATTTATGCCCCAAATGCGTTAAAAGCCGGAGTTTCTGCTTACGTACATAAGAGTGCTAAACTGGAAGAATTAGAAAATGCCATTAAAAAAGTAAACGACGGCGAAATTGTTTTTAGCGAAGCTGTTAAGAAAAATTTGGCCTTGCTTAATAAAGGTAAAAAATCAGAAAGATTGTACCGAAAATTATCTTCAAGAGAAATTGAGGTATTGCGCTACCTTAGCGAAGGAAAAAAGAACAAGGAAATTGCAAAACTACTTGATCTGAATGAAAAAACTATAAGTACTTACAAATTACGACTGTTAACTAAATTACACGTTACGAATCTTGTAGACCTTGTAAACAAAGCGAAGACGCTTGACATTGTTTAGTTGAAATCCCCCCAGAAAAAAATTAAACTACTATAAACAACATAGTACTGAGGTTGCGTGTGCACACTGGTACAACAATAAACGCCTTGCTTACTACCTGGGCGTTTTTTTTATATCATAAAGCGAAATACCTTTTTAAAAAAACTGGCTTCTTATCCTGTTTATCTTTCTCGATAAATAATTTACAAGCGTATTATAATCGTTTACAGCCATTAATATTTCCATATTATCAGCCTCAGGGCTTACCTGCATTTTTAGATCCTGTATAAGTCTGCCCAATAATAGCCAACGCAAATCTATAATATGCTCGTTAGTATAATTTGCTGCCGTTATTAATTTTTCTTTTACCGGAATTTGCTTTTTTTCTTCCCATTCATGAAGATAATACCTCTCATCCTGCATATAAATATCGGTAGCTTCCTGTTGTAATTCTGACGAAAGCGTGTTTAAAAAAGTTTCTATAACCAGTGTTTGGTTAGCCAGGTAATGATCTACGATACTTTTATATAAATCTTTAAAAACCGGATTTGTAAACTCAATTTCATCTTCTTGCAGGTTCAGGTAAATTCGTTCGTATACCTTACAGGTTTTTTGCTCGGTATGTTCGTACTCCTTACCAAACTCATCATATTTAATATAAACGTCTTCAAAATCCTGCTCTGTACCTCCATAGAGCAATAAGATCTCAATGATCTTTCGCTCAAGGCCATCTAGGATATTTACTTTCTGTTGCTCACCGGGTATAGCTTCATCTTGAACCGGACGCATCACATTTGCTTTCTGTTCTTCTTTTAATTTCTTTCCGGCAGTTGTAACATCTTTCTGAATAAGCTGTGCCAGCTCGCTTGAAAGTGTCTGCTCCGATATATCCATAATACGGGCGCATTCCTGTATATAAATTTCACGCTGTATCCTATCGGGTATTTTAGAGATACTGGTTACCATATCCCTAATAAGGCCGGCTTTTTTTACCGGGTCATTCTTGGCATCATCCATTAATAACGATGCCTTAAACTGTATAAAATCTTTAGCATTGTTAGCCAGGTAAGCTACCAATTCATCATATGGGGTTTTCTTAGCAAAGCTATCCGGGTCTTCCCCATCTGGGAAAGCACATACCTTTACATTCATGCCTTCTTCCAGTATAAGGTCAATACCACGAATAGAGGCTCTTAGTCCGGCAGCATCACCATCAAAAAGCACAGTGATATTTTTAGTAAGCCTGCTTATAAGCCGTATCTGATCCGGCGTTAGAGCTGTTCCAGAAGATGCTACTGTGTTTTCTATACCTGCCTGATGGAATTGTATAACATCGGTATATCCTTCAACCAGGAAACAGTTATCCTGCTTAGCAATGGACTGTTTCGCATGATAAATACCATATAGTACTTTACTCTTATGGTAAATTTCACTTTCCGGTGAATTAAGGTATTTCGCCGCTTTTTTATCGTTGGTAAGTATACGCCCACCAAAACCCAGCACACGCCCCGACATACTTTGAATAGGAAACATTACGCGCCCTCTAAAGCGATCTATATGCCTACCGTCTTCTCTTACTATAGTAAGTCCGGTTTTCTCAAGATAATCCAATTTATACGCCTTGCCGAGAGCTTCTTTTGTAAAAGCATCCCATTCTTCCGGAGAATAACCTAATCCGAATTTTTTAATTGTATCTCCCGTAAAGCCACGTTCTTTAAAATACGAATATCCTATTGCCCGCCCTTCATCTTCGTTTAAAAGAGTGTTGTGGAAATATTTCTGGGCATATTCGGATACAAGATACATGCTCTCTTTTTCGTTAGCCTGTTCCTTATCACCTTCGGTCTGTTCCGTTTCTTCAAGCTCAATATTATATTTTTTCGCTAAATAGCGAATAGCTTCAGGATAGGTAAAATGTTCGTGCTCCATTAAAAAAGCAACTGCATTTCCTCCTTTGCCCGAGCTAAAATCTTTCCATATCTGCTTAATCGGAGATACCATAAACGATGGTGATCTTTCATTGCTAAAAGGGCTCAGCCCTTTAAAATTGGTTCCTGCCTTTTTTAAATTAACAAAATCGCCAATCACCTCCTCTACACGAGCAGTTTCAAATACGGTATCAATGGAGCTTTTGGATATCAAGACGTATGGGAGTGAAAAATTGAGAAACAAAGTTACAAAGTTTTTGATTGGATAAAGAATTATTGATTACCTCATTTATCAAAAAAAGAGGGTGCCTCTTATAGAAACACCCTCCTTATCAAAGCACAAAACTAACCCTTGTCTTTATTAATTAAAATCAAATCTTACGCCTAGCGATAAGTTATTTTGATCTATATCATTGTTGCTAAAAATAGTCTGTAAATCGTATTTAGCATATAAACTTACTTCGCCATAACCTATATAAGCACTTAAACCATATACAAAATCGTTTACATTAAAATCACCTTTGGTTTTTGCCTTAACATCATTCCCGCTTGCATCTGCATATTTAATAATCTGCTTTTCTTTCACGTTAAACCCTGTATACCCTCCAAATCCTACACGGAAACTTTTATGAGTAGGGAAATATACTTTCTCTTCATTCATTTTCTTTTTAGTAAAATCTAACTCAAAATGAATTGGCACTACAAGGTTAACATAGCGAAAACGTGATACATCTAAATCAAGGCCAGAATCTACAAGACCTGTTTTATTACCATCTACCGCAAATATTTTGTTGTTATCCATCCTAAGATTGTTGTACTGTAAAGACAATCCATATTTTATATGCAGCAGGTTGTTGTTTTTTAATAGTCTTGTATTCCAGGTTACACCCCATTCGTAAAATTCAGAACGGTCTTTAAAGTTTGCATGGTCAATTTTATCATCAGCAACCAAACGATTTAAACCAAAGGCAAGTACGAACTGAGATGTTGTTCTTTTATAATTATAGTACTTTATATTCACTTTAGTCGAATCATTATAATCATCTCCTTTTTCATAATCAAGAGAAAAAGTAAATCCTGATTTTCTTGATTTGCCGGTAATTTTACCATCTACTTTATCTTTAACCAGTTCTGTTAGTTTTTGCTCTTCTACAGCAACTTTTGTTTCTATATTTTTAGCTCGAAATTCTGCCAGTTGTTGCTTTTTATCTGCTGCAGCTTCAGCCGATATTTCATTTTTTTCCAGTTGAGCATTAATCGCTTCAACCTCAACTTTCAATGAATCTTTTTGCTGTTTGGTTATTATTTCAATATTCTTCGAAATAATTCTTGCCCTCTCTTCAAAAGTTTGCGCTTGTGTTTCCTGAGCCGACAATTTGGTTACGAGTAGGCATACTAATCCTACTACATAAAAAGTTACTGTTTTCATGTTTCTGGTGAATTAATGATTTTGTTTCTGATTGATTGATTTATTCGCGATTCCTGTTGGCTACAGCTGTTTTAACCGCATTAAAGTTTTTAACTACGCCTTGTAATGTTTTATTTCTATAGTTATCGGTAAGTTCACCTTCTACAGAGGAGAGTAACGAATTAGGATCTACTTTTACACCTGGTTTCTTTTTAGCAGTTTCTTGTTGGGTATTAACCGCTGCCATAAGGTTTTCTGTCTCTTTAACCAATAGCATAAGTGTTGGTTCTTTTTTCTCAGTTACCGCAAGTGCTTCCTGACCTGGAGCAGGTGTACTTATGTTTATTTCTTTTTTATTTACGGTGCTCGTACCAGTTGTTGTTTTATGGATTACAGTTCTGGCAGCAGTTACTTTCCTGTTTGTTTCCCTTGCAGGAGACGTTTCTGTTCCCACGATAGCTCCTTCAATATTTGATGTAATTACTGTATTGTTATCTTGTGGAGTATTTGTTGGCTGTACAGGTTCTTCTACAGTAACAACAGTACCTTCGTTCTTAATAACTCCGTTAATGTTATTCTCTTTTTCCTGATTTAAAAACAAGGCTCCAACCAGTAAGAATACCACAAAACTTGCTGCCATATACATCCATGTTCTGTTTGGTTTTTTCTTTTCTGTAACCGAAAGCATAGCATCCAGCCTGTCCCATGCCATGTCAGAAGGCTGAATGGTTCTTTGTTCCAGCTTCTTTTTAAAATCCTTTTCTAATTTATTCGGTTCCATTTTCGTAATTCTTTAATTTGTTAATCTCATCCCTCAACATCTTCCTTGCATGCGATAATTGCGATTTTGATGTACCTTCATTAATCCCCAGCATCTTCGCTATTTCCTGGTGTTTAAATCCTTCTATCGCATAAAGGTTAAACACCATTTTGTATCCATCCGGTAAACTATCTATCAATGTTTGTATATCCTCTACCGAAAAATGACTTTCTATATTATTAAAAGTATCTTCTACAAAAAACTCATCTTCAAGAAAGTTTACTTTTTTCTGAGCTCTTATAAAAGAGATACATTCGTTTACCATTATCCTTCTTACCCAGCCTTCAAAACTTCCTTTATGTTCAAAGTTTTTCAGGTTTGTAAACACCTTCATAAAAGCCGTTATCATAATATCCTCAGCCTGTTGTACATCTTTCACATACTGCCTGCAAATGCTCAGCATCTTTGGTGCATGCTTAGAATAGATCTTCTGTTGTGCATGACGATTATTATCTACCGCAAGCGCAATGATGTCTCTTTCTTCCTGATGTAAAGCTATTACTTTCAAACGGTTGGTTATTGGTTGGTTAATCGTCTCCATCAACAAGTTCAGGATAACTAAATTCAGTTTGTTCTTTATAATGTATCAAATTACTAACCGACTTCTATTAGCATAGACGAGCCAGCTTTAAAAAAGGTTGCATGATAGTATAAAATATTTTCAAATATAAGCACATTAAAAACATAACACACTGATTATCAGATTTAAATATTTTAAAAAAAATCTACAAAAAAAGACTGCTCTTTTGAAGCAATCTTGCGAATTGAACAGCCTTAAAAGACTATTTATGTATTTCTTAAAACATAACAACCTCATTTTTAAGGCAATTATAAATTAAATTTTTCTTTCGATAACATAGTTTACCATAAGCACTAAAGCATCTTTATAAACAGAAGAAGGATAATCTGCTAAAAGTAAAAGTGCTTCTTCTCTAAACTGAGCCATTTTTTCTTCGGCATAATCAAGCCCTTTGCTCTTCTTTACAAAAGCTATAACTTCTTTAACCCTCTTTTTATCTTTATTATGGTTCTTAACCGAATTGATGAGCCACTTTTTCTCCTCTTTCGTACAGTTGTTCAGTGTATAAATAAGAGGAAGAGTCATTTTTTGCTCCTTGATATCGATACCTGTAGGCTTGCCTATAGCATCATCCGTATAATCAAAAAGGTCATCTTTTATCTGAAAAGCCATTCCTATAAGTTCACCAAATTTCCTCATCCTTTCGGTATGATCTCCATCCGGGTCTACAGAACAGGCACCAAGTGAACAACAAGCCGCAATAAGCGTAGCTGTTTTTTGACGGATGATCTCATAATAAACATCTTCGGTAATATCGAGTCTTCGGGCTTTTTCAATTTGTAGTAATTCACCCTCACTCATCTCCCTAACTGCAACAGATATAATCCTTAAAAGATCAAAATCGCCATTATCTATAGATAATAACAATCCTTTAGACAATAAATAGTCCCCTACCAGTACGGCAATTTTGTTTTTCCATAAAGCATTTATCGAGAAAAATCCACGACGCCTGTTGCTATCATCAACAACGTCATCGTGTACGAGTGTAGCGGTATGAATAAGTTCTATTACAGATGCACCTCTATACGTTCGTTCATTTACAGTATCATCACTGCTTACCATCTTCGCGGTAAGGAAAACGAACATAGGTCGCATTTGCTTCCCTTTTCTGTTAACGATATAATAGGTAATACGGTTAAGCAACGCCACTTTTGAAGACATAGACTCGTGGAACTTTTTTTCAAAAAGTTCCATTTCCTTAGTAATCGGCTGCTTAATTTGCTCGGTAATTTTCATTGCGGCTCAAAGATAACAAAAGTTTGTATTCATCATATGTTCTAAAGACCGAACATACAGCAATGATTTTAATAATTTAATGTTATGTAAAACTGTTTTGGTTTATTAACTAACTGCTTCATTTTTATTTGCAAGCTGTCCGCAGGCGGCATCAATATCCTTACCTCGGCTGCGTCTAACTTTTACCACAATATCATTTCTTTCCAAAGCTCTTATGTAAGCATCAATAGCTTCCGGATCGGCTTGTTGAAACTCGCCATCATCTATTGGGTTATATTCTATAAGATTGACTTTACAAGGAACATAACGGCAAAATTTCACTAACGCATCAATATCTTCCTTACGGTCGTTTATATCTTTCCAAACCACGTACTCATACGTCACACGGCTTTTGGTTTTACTATACCAGTATTCTAACGATTCACGAAGATCTGCCAATGGGAAATTCTGACTAAAAGGCATAATTTTAGAACGCACCTCATCTATCCCCGAATGCAATGAAACAGCAAGCTTAAAGCGAACATCATCGTCAGCAAGTTTCTTTATCATTTTAGGAAGCCCCGATGTAGATACAGTAATACGTTTTGGCGACATCCCTAATCCTTCAGGCGATGTAATCTTTTCTATTGCTTTAAGCACATTATTATAGTTCATAAGCGGTTCGCCCATTCCCATAAATACAATGTTAGACAACGGCCTGTTGTGATACAAACGGCTCTCGCTATCAATAGCTGCCACCTGATCGTAAATTTCATCCGGATTAAGATTACGCATACGTTTTAAACGTGCCGTTGCGCAAAAATTACAATCAAGGCTGCATCCTACCTGGCTCGACACACAAGCAGTAGTCCTAGTTTTTGTCGGGATAAGAACCGATTCTACAACCAAACCATCATGCAGGCGAACAGCATTTTTAACCGTTCCATCCGTACTCTTCTGCATTTGGTCTACATGGATGTGATTAATAACAAAATTATCTTCCAGCATTTGCCTGGTAGTCTTTGCTACATTGGTCATATCCTCAAAAGTGTGGGCATGTTTACTCCACAGCCATTCGTATACCTGATTGCCACGAAATGCCTTATCGCCATTTGCAACAAAAAAATCTCGTAACTGTTCTTTTGTAAGCGCCCTAATATCTTTCTTCTCCATTTGCATGGCGCAAAGGTAGTAACTATTTACGAATTATTTATTTCGGAAGAAAACTAGTCCTTTACCAATTTAAAATTAGCAGATTTACCTGTAGCGCTATCTGTAATTTTTAAAATGTATATTCCGACTGCAGTAGTCGAAATATCGATGCTATTATTGCCATCAGTAAATTCTCCCATTTTCACCAACTGCCCCATTATGCCATATAAGCAGTATTGAGCAGGTGTTTCTAAGGTTATAGTATAGATACCTTCAGATGGATTAGGGAATATTTTAACCCTATCCTGTACAATATCTGTTAGAGATGCCGTATCTATATTCGCTTTATAGTCAAGTGTAACCGGATTCGCGTTGTTTGGATCAAGCCAGTCTTTAAGTCTTGTGCTCGCGCTCGAACCGGCATTCCAGGAAATTCCAAATCTGCCGTAAACATCAAATCCATGATTTGTAACAAGTCCATTACACTCCGATGATCCTCCTAAAAGCTGACCTATTATCCTACCGTTATTATCAAATAATGGCGACCCTGAAGATCCTCCTTCTGTTACTCCCAAATCCCAGTCTTCTACCATCCACATAAAAGTACCTTCGCTATTATCAATTACCGGAGGATCAAAATCCCTACTAACTTTCATTATATCTCCGGATGGATGATGTATACCATAAGTAGATGCTGCCGGTGTTTCGCTTCTATTCCATCCTGAAAACACAACATCCCAGTTTTGAGGAATTTCCGATGTAATCTCTAAAAGGCAAAAATCAGTTTCTTCGCGTTTTGCTCTTAAAACTGCGCCACTCATGGTTTGATAAAAATTAGGAGCATTATTTGTACTATTTGTAGCTTCAGCACAAACAGGATTAGGGCTTATCCAATTAAAAAGGAATGCCCACTGAGATACATCTACATCATTACCATCCCAGTCTTTGGTACAATGATCAGCAGTTAAAAAGTAAGGGGTTCCATCTTTTGCTGTATTATTTACTAATGCTCCTGTACAAAAACTGGAGTTATTTACAAGAACAACTCCTACAGCTTTTTTACTAATATTCTTTACATCATTAATACCATCCATAAAACAATCAACATCGTAATTACAATCTCCAGAAAAATTTAAAGCGCCATCTGGTGTTTTAAACTGATTGCCAATTGTTCTGTAACCATGTACTACCTTAAATATCTCTAGTTTACCCTGCCCTTTAACAGCTTTCGGCTCGTAATACTCAATCCAAATATCTTGACCTGTAACCAGCCATGTGCCTAAAACTCTTTTTTCATTATTCTGTGCAGCATCATAAGCCCCAAGTAGGTCGGTTCTGTCATTATTATATAAATATACATTAGCGCCTTTAGGCATATAAAAGTCACTAAACAAAAAGTTCAATGTTTTAGCACCTGCAGAAACATAACGTATTCTCCACACCCTGTCTCCATTAGGCAATGTATGCCAGCTTCCACTATTTTGTAAATTGTTGTCTACCAAAAATTCAAAGCCATAACGCCATGGTCTGTCTTTACGTGCGTCATTAGCTGCATCTTCTTTTTGTAAAGTTGCAAGATCAAATCCTTTCATAACAATAGGCTCTACCCTTTCTATATCAGAAATTCTCCAACTTTTAGGCTTACCTTCGTTTGTTACCTGGCTGTAACCCATACTAATAAACAAAAGCAATAAAAACGTAATTTTCAATTTCATAGCGACTTATTTATTGTAAAAATAAATGTTTTTAACTAATGGCTACATGCAGTTTAAAATTATTCTAAACAATTAACATATACCTAACCATTTATTACCTTTGCAAAAAACACAGCAATGCATTTCATATCTGAAGAACTGGAAAATTATGCCGCTTTTCATAGCGAAAATGAGCCCGAATTACTGGCAGCTTTAAATAAAGAAACCCATCAAAAAATACTACAGCCAAGAATGATAAGCGGGCATTTTCAGGGTAGAGTATTAAGCATGATTTCAAAACTGGCAAATCCAACGAATATACTTGAAATAGGCACATATACAGGCTATGCCACCTTATGCCTTGCCGAAGGATTAAAAGAAAATGGATCTATCGATACTTTGGATATTAATGAAGAGCTATATGATTTTCAACGCAAATATTTCGATCTTTCACCTTGGGGAAACCAAATTAAACAGCATTTAGGGGATGCAGTAGAGATCATTCCAACACTTAATAAAAAGTTCGATCTTGTTTTTATTGATGCTGATAAGGAAAACTACATCGCCTATTTTAATATCATAGTACCCATGATGAATAAAGGAGGTATTATATTATCCGATAATGTGTTGTGGAGTGGAAAAGTATTAGAGCCTTTAAAACCAAATGATAAAAGCACCCCAATACTTTTAGAGTACAATAAACTTTTAAAAGAAGACCCACGGGTAGAATCAGTATTACTGCCTATTCGTGACGGCCTAACTGTTAGCAGGGTTATTTAAGCACCCTGCTCACCCGGAAAATACCTGTTCCTTAAATAAATATATAATTTAAGTATAAGGAATCCGGTTAAAAGCCCCAGGCAATAACCTGCTAAAATATCTCCAGGATAATGCAATCCAAGATATATACGGCTGTAAGCAAATATTAAAGGCCATAAAAATATAAAGCCCATATATTTATAGTAAGGTCTCAGTACGCTAAATAAAAAGAATGCAGCTGCCATGGAGTTGGAAGCATGACCGGATACAAAACTGAATGATTTCCTTTTAATCACAGCCCTTATAATGTCTGCAATTTCCGGATTATTACATGGTCGCAGTCGCTGTACCGTATATTTAATTAAATTGGTAGTCTGGTCTGTAAGAGCAATTAAAACAGCTATCATGCCTACAATAAGCATTGTATGGCGCCATCCAAACTTTTTATAAGTAAGATAAGCTATAACAGCAAAAATGGGTGTCCAGTAAATTTGTTTCGTAATGACTTTCCAAATCGGATCGAAAGTTTCAGAGCCCAGAGAATTTAAGTAAACTAGTAAATCCCTGTCCAGTTGCTGCAATGTTTCAAGCATATTATCTAATGCGTTTTATAGGCCCCGACATATCTTCTAAATTCTCCTTCACCTTATCAATCTCGCCTGTTATATTTGTTGAGATATCGTCTGTACCAATTTCAGTAAATGTTTTCTTTATGCCATCAAGATCGGCACTTTTATGTATTTCGCTTTTAATATCGTTAGTCGCGTTTTTTAGCTGCTGCATACCTTTTCCAAGGCCACGAGCAATTTCTGGGATCTTGTCAGAACCGAAAAGCATCAATACAATTAGTATAATGACGAAAAATTCTCCTCCTCCTATTCCAAACATAACTTCAAATTTTTAATTTACAAATGTAATTATAATTACGTTTTTAATCTAAGGATGGATGTGGTTTTCTTGTTTTTAAACTTTAATTTAACGCACAGGCATTATTAATTACCCTCCAAATTGGTCAAATTTCGACTTTACCGCTTCCTTAGGCCAGGTATTGTTTGTTACATCAATATCAGCTGTTTGCAGTTTAGGATCGAGCGTTATTTTTTTAACTGCTTTTTCTGTAGCAAATACTCTTGATACGGCCTGATGGTTTTTACGCCATATCTGTACCGGAAAAGTATTCATCTCGGTAGAACCATCTTCAAAAGTAAGCTCTACAATTATAGGCATAAGCATATCGCCGGGTTTATCAAAAGTAACTTCATAAAAGTACTTTGGCGATTTTAGCTTGGCCCGTTCTTCCGCAGAAAATTTCTCTTTAAGATAATTCTCCAACAGCTTTACATCTGCTACATTACTCTTTTTCTGTTTATCATTATCAGCCACCATATAAACAAAAGGGCCTTTATCTTCTCCAAACCTTCCTTTTTTCACGGCATGGTCTTTCATATCCTCAGGCTGTTTATCGGTAACATAATATTGCTTTACCTCTCGTATTCCTAAATCAACATAATCGGTAGTATAAAACCATCCTCTCCAAAACCAATCCAGGTCTACCGCAGATGCATCTTCCATCGTCCTGAAAAAATCTTCAGGTGTTGGGTGCTTAAACTTCCACCTTGTAGCATAGGTTTTAAATGCATGATCGAATAGTTCCTTACCCATAATTGTCTCCCTAAGAATATTAAGACCTGTAGCAGGTTTTGCATATGCATTAGCTCCAAACTGGTGTATCGATTCTGAGTTCGTCATTATAGGTTCCAAAAACTTTTGGTCACCACTCATATAAGGAACAATTTTAGCTGCCGGACCACGGCTCGAAGGATAATTCGGCATAAACTCCTGCTCGGTTAAATATTCCAGAAAAGTATTAAGACCTTCATCCATCCAGGTCCATTGTCTTTCATCTGAGTTCACGATCATCGGGAAAAAGTTGTGCCCAACTTCGTGAATAATAACACTTATATTACCATATTTAATCCTGTCACTTACAAAACCTTTTTCGTCCGGTCTGCCATAATTCCAGCATATCATAGGATATTCCATCCCCTGATCTTCGGCAGAAACCGATATAGCTTTAGGATAGGGATAATCAAAAGTATATTTTGAATATGTTTTTAAGGTATGTGCAACAACCTTGGTAGATGTTTCTCCCCAAAGCGGATTCGCTTCTTTAGGATATAGCGAAATAGCCATTACTGTTTTCTCTGCTAATTGCACAGCCATTGCATCATAAATAAACTTTCTGGAAGTAGAAAAAGCAAAGTCTCTTACATTTTTAGCATTGAATTTCCAGGTTTTCTTTTTATCCGAAAATCCTTTTTCGGCTTTTTCAGCCTCTGCCTGTGTTACTATTACAACTGGCTTATCAAAAGTTTTAGTAGCAAGTTCATATCGTTTTAGCTGCTCTGCAGTTAGTACCTCTGCCCGGTTCATAATATCTCCGGTACCATCCATAATATGATCTGCAGGAACGGTAATATTCACTTCAAAATTCCCAAAAGGCAGGGCAAACTCACCTGCTCCCCAAAACTGCATGTTCTGCCAGCCTTCAACATCATTATAAACCGCCATTCTTGGATAAAACTGGGCAATTACATACAGGTTATTATTGTCTTTATCAAAATGTTCGTATCCCGAACGTCCGCCAATAACACGATAATTATTAATATTATACCACCATTTTATTGAAAATGATATTTGCTCTCCTGATTTTAACGGAGTAGGTAGATCAATACGCATCATTGTTTGGTTAACAATGTATTTCATTGGTTTGCCATTAGCATCCTGTACATACTCTATATTAAAACCTCCGTCAAAGTTTTCTTCTAAATACCTTCTTGAAAAAGCATCCGGCTTATAAGCAGGATCCATCTTTTGGCTTTCAATAAGTTTTGTTTTGGAGTCCTTTGTATTTATATTCTGGTCCAGCTGTACCCATAAATATTCCAGGTTTTCGGGCGAATTGTTATGATAGGTTATTGTTTCCCTGCCATATAGCTTGGTGTTTTTATCGTCGAGCTCAATATCCATTTTATAGTCAGCCTGTTGCTGATAATAAGCAGGCCCCGGCGCTCCGGAAGCAGTACGAAACATATTTGGCGTAGCCAAAAGATCGTACATCTGGCTAAATTTGTTAACATCCCCATGTCCGGTTTCACGCTTCTGATCCGGTTTTTCCTGTGCTATTAATTGTACAGATGCCAGTATGGCAAATAGGTATACAGATTTTTTCATGATACTATTTTAAAACTCAAACAATCCTTTTGGTTCTTCATTAGTAAGCAAAAGGCTTTTTTTGTAACGGTTTATATTGGTGTGAATAATATTTTGCTGGTCATCAAACGATTCAAAAAGAGTAGTGTTGCTTATTTCTAAGGTTTTCACGGCTTGCTCGGCTGGGAAAGTATAGTAGCAAATAATTACATCATCCTCTATTTCTTTACCCAAAAATTTTATAGCTTTTTCTTTACCATTAATTTTTACATGCACCTTTTCGCTAAAATATTTTTTAAGGAACTCATTTGCATCAGCAACTTCTGTAGATGTTCCTAAATAAAATTTCTTTTTATATTTTTTTACGAATGTAGCTTCAAGGTCATCTATAAAAATACGCGAAGTCATTTGTACCGTTTTTTTGGCAGGCACATAGTCCAGTTGAAAAACGGCTACATAATATTTATGCACTGCCATAGATGTTAATGACACTGCGAACAATAACACAAAAATATATGTGATTACTTTCCTCATTGCCCCAAATGTAATAAACTTAACGATTTATTTATCTTTTTTAAGATATTCCTTGCTCTTAGTCACAAGATAATCGGTAAGGAAAAATTCATTTTTTGGGTCAAGCATCCACGAAGTTTTACTGCCTCCATCGCAAAAAACAAGAAAAGCGCCAATTTCTTCATGAGGAATTTTAAGAGTCTGAGTAAAAAAGTGATGTGTAAATTTTTCTTTTGCATTTTCTACAAATGTCTTACCCCCATTTATACCATACACTTCACCGGCATCTTTTTTCTTTCTCTTTTTAAAGAGCATATTATAGATACTAGTAAAGTTAACACCTGTAAGAGCACTCCCTGTTACATTGCTTGTTAATGCGGTGTTTTGATTAGTCGAAACCCTGGGAACATCAGTCTCTATCATTTTATATGAATCTATCCCCGATGTAACAAGACTTGTTTTTATATTTTTACTATCACTCGCCAGTTGTCCGGTAAATGTATTTGGATTGATTACAACCTCATCAAGCATGGTAACATTTACATCGAGCTTAATGATCAATGGATTCTGAAAGAAATCAACTTCTTTAAGCACCAAAGACATGGAACGGAATGTTATACTGGAAAAGAAAAGCGTATCGGTCGGTCGTGCATAAATAGTAAACTCACCGCTCTTATCTGTTACTGCCCCAATATTAGAATTAATATTAAGAACCGAAAGGTTTTCTACTTTTAATGAATCGGCTATAACTTTACCATGCAATATCTGTCGTGGCATTTTTTGGGCAATTGTCACAACAGGCAATAGTAGCAGCAGGATAAAAAGCAATTTAGTGTTCATTAACATTTAATTAAAATTGGTATTAAGCGTATTACAAAGAGGTCGATATATAAATAGAAACCTATTTATCATTGGCTATTGTTTTGAGGTATTCCTCAGACAGCCCTAGCATTAAAAAGTCCGAAAGTGTTTTGTTTCTTGCTTTGATAGCTGCGGTAAATTCTTTATTTTCCGAGAGAAAGTACATAAATCCTTTTACGTATTCTTCAGGAATTCTATACTGCTCCATTATCTCATCTTCATTGTAAACACCTCTAATATTCTCAAAAGCAACCTCCAGCTTTTCTGTCTCATATGCTCTTTTTAGCATTTTTGTACGCCCTGATATAGCGTTTATCAGAGGATCTATACTGATAACTGTACCTATTGTCATAGCCGATGCCGTATGTACCCTTCGCTCAGCAACTGTATAACGTTTTTGTCCTTTTGGTACCAAGCCAAGCGATTCAGCATTAATTCTTCCATATTTATTAATTACAACTTCATCCAACTCGTAGGCATTATAATTAACAGAAATTACCAAAGGAGATGTTTTAAAAGAATCTTCGTTAAGGGTAAACTCCCTCACTATAATTTTTGAATTGTAAATTATAAGCCCGTCTCCGGCTTTTGCAGCAATAGAAAAATACCCTTTATTATCTGTTTTAACTTCTACAGCTGCTGTTTTATTAATTACATATACATCGGGCACACCGTTTGTACCGGCTACTATCCGGCCAAGTATAGTTTGCCTGTCCTGGCTGGCAACAGGTAATGTTATTAAAAGCAGAAACAGGTAAATTAGCTTATTCATCATTCTTTATTAATTCTCGATATTTTACAGCCATACCACTCATAAGAAATTGTGCCATAACCATATTTTTTGTACTTAAACTATTTATAAAAGCAGGATTTTCAGCAACAAAGAACAAAAAACCCTGTACATATTCCTTAGGGATATTAAACTGATCGATAATTTCATCTTCATTAAAAATACCATTTAGCTTATCAATCGCCATTTCTTTCTTCTCTATGGATAAGGCACGCTTCATTGCCAAAGATTTACCATTAATAAGATTATAAACCGGATCCAGAGGTACAAGACCGCCTGTCATTTCCTGATTTAAAAACGGTTTTAGGCTGGCAACTGCTTTATATCTACGTTCGGCAACAGTATGGGTAGCCACACCTTTAGGCAGAATACGAAGCGATACTGAATTAATTTTACTGTATTTATTATTATCACCTCCTCTAACTCATAGGCAGGGATTTCTACTAAAAATGGATTTTGTGCAAAGTCAGTCTCTTTTAAAACTACTTTTCTCGGTTTAGTTATTGCCGCAACAATAGTATCGCCAGGCTTTGCCATAAGAACAAAATTACCAAGGCTATCCGCCTTTATTTCACGCTGCGAAGAAAGGTTAACAACAAGCTGCCCTTCTGCAGGCATAGAACCTGATGCTGCTCTGCCATACAATGGTTTCCTTTCCTGAGCAAGTGTCAAAACCGGCGTACAAAGAATGTATATGTACAGCAGCTTATTTTTCATCTTTAATCAGTTCAAGGTACTTAACCGCCAATCCGCTCAATAAAAATTTTGCCATAGTATCATTTTTATCTTTAATTGCTCTTGCAAAATTGGCATTTTCAGAAACATAAAAAGCAAACCCTCTTACATATTCTTTCGGAATTTTAAACTGGGTTATTAATTGTTCCTCAGTATAAATATAATCAATCTTCTCCATTATTTCCTCCTTCTTCGATACTTCAACTGCTTTTTTAAGCATTTTTGTACGACCGCTAAAAGCATTAAACAAACCATCGATACCATTGGTTGAAGTAAATAATTTTTTCTCGGCAGGAGTATATTGTTTCTGGCCTTTAGGAACAAGACCTAATGATTCGGCATTAATATGCCTGTAGTCTACAATAACAAGTTCATCAAGTACACGTATATATTTTTCTAACGGAACAAAAAACAATTCAGCACCCATATCGCTTTGTTCTAAAACCACTTCACGTGCCACAAACTGCATCGACGAGAATATAAGTGTATCCTTAACTTTTGCATCTATGGTAAAATAACCGCCTCGTAAAGTGGTAACAGAAAGATCAGCCGTTTTATTGATTACATAGATACCTTCGAGATCGTCAAAATCAGATGTTACTTTTCCTTTAAAAGGCACACGCTCCTGGGCATGGAGCATTGAAGCTAAAAATAGGAAGATTATGAAAAAAAGATTTTTCAACAGTATAGATTTTGATGATTGATGATTTAGAAAGACAAAGCATATTAACATTACTCAAAAAACATACCATCCTACGCATAAAAATCTTTGTAACTTTACCTTTTCTTACACAAATAACGAATGAAAAAACTAATTATTGCAAGTACCTCTACATTACACGGAGGCGGCTATCTGGAATATTTACTGCCAACACTGGCAATTCACTTCAAAAATTGCAGTTCATTGCTGTTTATCCCATATGCAAGACCTGGAGGCATAAGCCATGACGATTATACCAAAAAGGTTACAGAAACCTTTGCTTCGATAAACATAACTGTAAAAGGTATACATGAATTTGAAAATCCTGTAACCGCAGTAGAGAATGCCGAAGCTATTTTTACTGGGGGCGGAAATACCTTTTTGCTTGTTTCCCAGTTATACAAAACCGGAGTATTGGCAGCTGTACAAAAAGCGGTAAACAATGGCACTCCTTACCTGGGCAGTAGCGCCGGAAGTAATATTTGTGGTATGACAATGCAAACCACTAACGATATGCCTATTATTTACCCACCCAGCTTTGATACACTGGCCTTAGTACCTTTTAACCTGAACCCGCATTACCTCGACCCTATTGAAGGTTCAACCCATATGGGTGAAACACGCGAAACACGCATAAAAGAGTTTCATCAGTTTAACGCACAACCTGTATTAGGCTTACGCGAAGGCAGCTGGTTACAAGTACTTGGCGATTCAGTTATTTTAAAAGGGGCATTACAGGCAAGGTTATTTCTTCAAGGCAAAGAACCTCAGGAATTAGAAACAGAAAGTGATTTATCCTGGTTGAAATAGTGACAATAACGCATAAAAAAACCCAAACGTTATGTTTGGGTTTTTGCAGAGCGGAAGACGAGGCTCGAACTCGCGACAACCAGCTTGGAAGGCTGGAGCTCTACCAACTGAGCTACTTCCGCATTATTGTGGTGCAAATATAAGCAATATCTTTTTTCACTTGCAAGCTTTTTTTTAAAAAAAATCAGGATTATTTCAGTCTGTACTTTAAACTATTTATTATTAATTCGTTACCAAATAAAAATTACATGTATTCTATTAAACAAATTACCTCACAAGAAACATTTGCCGTTCGTTTACCCGTTTTACGACCGGGAAAACCTATCGATTCCTGCATTTTTGACGGTGATGACCTAAATACTACTGCTCATTTTGGAATTTACGATGATGAGATTATTGTGGGAGTAACATCAATATTCCAAACCTCAACACCTCTTCTCTCACAAAAACAACAATTTCAGTTGCGCGGTATGGCTATAGTAGATTCTCATCAAAAACGAGGTCTTGGCGATCAGCTTGTTCAACGGGCAGAGCAATACGTTAAAGAAAATAACGCTGAAGTATTATGGTTTAATGCCCGCGAGATAGCCGTTGGCTTTTACAAAAAAATGGGGTACGAAACTATAGGTGAACCATTTGCTATTGGAGACATCGGTATTCATTATGTAATGTACAAACCGCTATAAATTAACTTCATTTTCACAAATTATTGCATTTTTCGCAATTGATTATCAAGCATTTGTTTCGTAAATTTAGTACACACAAATGCAAATGCAATGCTAAAGGCCATCACCATAGTGATCCTGATGTTTATTTTGCTCCCATCATGTAAAAATGCTGCCGGGAGCAAAGAAAACTTGTCTAAAGCAATAGTAAATACTTCACATCTGAAAAACACTTCGCGAAATTTCGACAGCCTGTTGATTAGCGAAAAGCCACTCCCTTTAAAAACGTTTTACAAAACCAATAACTACACTACGGTTTGGACTAATGAGTCCGATCGTAAATCATTACACCAGGCTATAGAGGATGCAGTATCTGACGGTTTACAGCCAACAGATTACAACATAAAAACACTGTTGCAATTTGAAAACAACAAAACAATTACCGAAGCCGGGTGCATTGCTTATGATATTTTAATGACTGAATCGTTCCGAAAACTTTCCAATCATTTATTTAAAGGTAAAGTAAAAGCATCAGCCTTATACTATGACTGGGCACTGGCATCAAAATCACTTAACGCGACTACACTGCTTACCGAGGCTCTTAATAAACATAATGTAAAAGAAGTTCTCGACCGATGCAGACCTAAACATCCTGTTTATGTAAGCTTACGAAAAAGTCTTGAATACCTTAATGACCTACCCGATGATACATCTTTAGCTGAAATAAAAGTTGAAAGCCCTCTTGCATTGAAAGATTCAGGAACTGTGGTTTTGGCTCTTAAAAAACGCCTTGCCTACTGGAAAGACCTCGACTCTAAAGATGCTCAAAACAACATATACGACCGTAAAACAATAAATGCCTTAAAACATTTCCAGAGTAGGCATGGTATTTATCCCGATGGCGTTTTAAGCAACCGTACAGTAGCAGCGTTAAATACCACTAAAGCAAAGCGCAAAGAGCAGATACTCGTGAATTTAGAACGTTGGCGTTGGTTTGCCGACGATTTTGGTGAAAGAGCCATTGTAATTAACATCCCTAACTATCGAATGGATGTAATAGAAAATGATATTGACACCGTAGAGACCTACAGGGTTGTAGTAGGAAAACCTGAGCGCAGAACCCCAATTTTGTATTCTATGCTTAATTTTCTTGTTATCAATCCTACCTGGACCGTTCCTCCTACTATCCTCAAGGAAGACCTTACCCCATCGGCAACTAAAGACAGAAGTTATTTTGCCAATCATAACATGAAGATTTTTTATGGCCGCGATACAATAGAGACCTCTCCAGAAGATTGGATTCCCGAAAAAGCAGATCATTATCGCTATGTACAGAGTCCGGGTGAAAATAATTCATTAGGACTGGTAAAGTTTAATTTCAGGAACAGCTATAGCGTTTACCTGCACGACACCAACCACAGGGAGCTATTTAGCAGAGGGCAAAGGGCGTTAAGTTCGGGTTGTGTAAGGATTCAGGATCCGCTTAAACTGGCAGGTTACATTTTAGAGAAAGAGGATAACGGCTGGACAGAAGAGAAGCTACAGGAAATAATAGCCGCCGGTGAAACTGAAAACGTGGGCCTTAAAAAAGGAACCCACGTTCATCAATTATATTGGACCGCCTGGATGGACAAAGACGGGCTACAGTTTAGAAATGATATTTATAACCTCGATAAAGTGCTTTACGAAAAACTACGAAAGTAATTTTGACGCTGCAACATAGTTTTGCGACGGATGATAAATAAACAGGCAGGACTGGCCTTTTATAAGGTTAATTACCTCTTTATTAATTGCAGGAGGCAATGCCGGGCATCCCTGGCTTCTACCAAGTCTTTTGTGTGTTTTTATAAAATTTTCAGTAACATAATCAGCTGCATGCATAACCACTGCCCTACTACGGGCATTACTGTTTATACCATTCTCTAAACCATCAAGACGAAGTGACTCACCGTGTTTACCTCTATAAATTTCGCCAGTAGCATAAAAACCAAGGCTGCTTTTATTAGAGCTTGATGCATTAGAAAAAGCAGTAGCAAACTCATCGCCGCTATTTTTACCATGCGCTACAAGAGTATTGTATAAAACTGTTTTAGTAGTCATGTCAATAATCCAAAGCCTTTTGGCATTAGAAGACAAGCTAAAGTCAATAAGTGTAATGATGTCTTTTTTTATCTTGCCTTGTTCTTTAAGATGTTTAAAGCCTTTAACGGCTTTTTCAAACACATTGAACTCCGGCATAGAACCAGAATGTAATTTAATACTGTTGTAAACGGAGCGCGCTTCGGAAACTACATTATTAGTATTCGTTGCAGTAAGGGTTCCGGCACTTTCAGTATGTTTTGGTGTTGTTGCTGTTATTGAAAAGAACAAAAAGAAAACGGACGTAAAAAAGTTGTAAACCATAAGTAATCTAGTAGTTGTGTTTTTAATCAGGTTGCTAAAATAGGATAAGAATTTCGAACAAAAAAATAGCAACACTGTTAAAATCAATTATTTAACATTTTTCATTTGGTAGGCCTTCTTCCCAAGGCTGTACCTCTCTTTCATTAATAATCATATAGTATAACGGTATCAAAATAAAGATATTGTACTGTTTTTAAATTTTTTCTATATTTTCATCAAAACAATACATAAACCCGTTATTCAGCATACAAGACTGCTTAAATTATAGTAATTTTAGGCCTTGGTTTCACAATAATATTGTTCCAAAACCATGCCAAAAACATCTAATCCATTGAAAATGAACAAAAAAGTAATTCTTATGATACTCGACGGATGGGGTAAATCACCCGACCCAAAAGTATCTGCTATAGACAATGCCAACACACCGTTTATCGACAGCCTGTATACAAAATACCCTAATGCATCACTACGTACCGATGGCCTAAACGTAGGTTTACCTGAAGGACAAATGGGTAATAGTGAAGTAGGGCATATGAATTTAGGCGCCGGTCGTATTGTATATCAGGATCTTGTAAAAATTAATCTTGCCGTACAAAATAAAACCCTTGCAAAAGAACAGCCTTTGGTCGATGCTTTTAATTATGCAAAGCAAAACAACAAAAAAGTACACCTGCTTGGACTTGTATCTAACGGCGGTGTACACTCACATATTGAGCACCTGAAAGGACTGGTGGATGCTACTCAGGAAGCAGGTGTAAACAATGTATTCATACATGCTTTTACGGATGGTAGGGATGTTGATCCAAAATCGGGAGTATTCTTTATATCCGATCTTGAAAACCATATTAAAGATACCAACGTAAAGCTGGCATCGATAGTAGGTCGTTATTATGCTATGGATCGTGACAGACGTTGGGAACGGGTTAAAATAGCTTATGACCTCTTGGTTAATGGCGAAGGAGCTCCGTCTACCAATGCAATGAACAGTATCCACGACAGTTATAACGAAGGTATTACAGATGAGTTTATAAAACCCATTGTTATGGTTGATGACTACGGTAAACCTTTAGCTACTATTCAGGATGATGATGTTGTGATCTTTTTTAATTTCAGAACAGATCGTGGCAGGCAGCTTACCGAAGTACTTAGCCAGGTTGATATGCATGAACAAAATATGCATAAGCTAAACCTGTACTATGTAACCATGACTAATTATGACGATAGTTACAACAATGTACATGTGGTTTATGACAAAGACAATCTTACTGAAACACTTGGTGAAATAGTATCCCGCAATGGCAAAAAACAAATACGCATTGCCGAAACTGAGAAATATCCACACGTTACTTTCTTCTTTTCCGGAGGACGCGAAGAGCCTTTTGAAGGTGAGAAACGCTTATTATGCCCCTCCCCTAAAGTAGCAACTTACGACTTAAAGCCCGAAATGAGTGCTTTTGATCTTAAAAATGCTTTAATCCCGGAACTTAAAAAAGGAGAGGTAGATTTTGTATGCCTTAATTTTGCCAATGGCGACATGGTAGGACATACCGGCGTAATGGCTGCTGCAATAAAAGCCTGCGAAGCAGTAGATGCTTGTGTAAAAGAAGTGATAGAAACTGCTCTTGAAAATGATTATACTACTATTGTAATTGCCGATCACGGTAATTGCGAAACCATGATAAACCCGGATGGCAGTCCTAATACAGCACATACTACTAACCCGGTGCCAATTATTTTGGTAGATAAAGACCTTACACATATTAAAGATGGGGTACTAGGTGATATTGCTCCAACCATTCTTGATCTAATGGGACTAGAACAGCCGGCAGTAATGACAAGGCACTCGCTAGTTTCTTAAAACAAATAAAAAACCTTCTGCAATGTAGAGGTTTTTTTATTCACCCAACTATTTAAGCGATTCAAAATAGGCTTTATCAATTGCTTCCCTGTGATCCGGATGAGCAATGTTAGTCATTGCTGTGGCACGCTGCCTTAATGTTTTACCGTAAAGATCGGCAATACCATATTCTGTAACCACATAGTGTACATGAGCACGTGTTGTCACTACTCCTGCACCTTGTTTTAGGAATGGTACAATTTTACTATTTCCGTTTTTTGTTACCGATGGCAATGCTATAATAGCTTTACCGCCTTCACTCAATGACGCACCTCGGATAAAATCCATTTGCCCTCCTACTCCCGAATACATCTTTTCTCCAATGGAATCGGCACAAACCTGTCCGGTAATATCTACCTCGATAGCAGAATTTATTGCTACCATTTTAGGATTACGGCGAATTACCGCTGTATCATTTACAAAAGACGATTCGCGCATAGAAATAAACGGATTATCGTTTACAAAATCATAAAGTCTCTGTGACCCAATAAGAAAAGTAGCCAACGCTCTGTTTTTAGTCACTCCTTTGTAACGGCAATTGATAACTCCTTTTTCAATCAGGTCGATTACACCATCAGAAAACATTTCTGTGTGCAATCCTAAGTTTTTATGGTTTACGAGTTTTTGCAATGCCGCATTAGGAATAGATCCAATTCCCATTTGCAGTGTACTTTCATCTTCAATAAGTGAAGCTACAAATGAGCCTATAAGCTCTTCCTGATGGGATATTTGCCCTGTACCATGTCCATAAATAGGTGTATCTACCTCAACCAGGTAATCTATCGCAGAAAAGCTCATAACACTATCACCAAAAGTTCGCGGCATTTGCGGATTGACCTGCGCAATAACTATTCTGGCATTTTCTATAGCTGCTTTAGTAGCCTCCACAGAAACACCCAATGAACAATATCCATGATTATCCGGTGGCGTAACATGAATAAACACCACGTCTATTGGTAATATATTTTTACGGAACAGGTTTGGTATCTCACTCAAAAAAACAGGAGTATACGATCCATTTCCTGCAGTAATCGTATGCCTTACGTTTTTACCTATAAAAAAAGAATTAACATGAAAACTATCTTTAAGTTCCGGATTAGCATAAGGAGCCTCGCCTTCTGTATGCAGATGGCAAATTTCTACATCACGTAATTCAGATGCTCTTTCTGTCAGAGCTTTGGTTAAAACAGTAGGAGTTGCTGCAGCAGCCTGCACATATACCCTATTACCAGACTGTACTACCTTAACGGCTTCGGCCGCAGTTACATATTTACCCATACCTATAATTTTTACGTAAAATTAGCTTTCTATAAAGATATAAAACATGACATATCTCATGTTATACAGCTACTTAAAATAATTCGATTGAAAGTTGTACTTTTGTAGCCGTAAAAATTTGACCATGATTATCCAAAAAACGAGAGAAGAGATTGAATTAATGCGCCAAAGCGCCCTGATAGTTTCTAAAACCTTAGGCATGATTGCCGGTGAAATAAAACCCGGAGTTACCACGCTTCACCTTGATAAACTTGCAGAAGAATTTATCCGTGACAACGGTGCTATTCCTGGGTTCCTTGGCCTATATGGTTGCCCTTCTACTTTGCTTACCAGCGTAAACGAACAGGTCGTACATGGTTTACCTACTAACCGCCCTATCGAAGAAGGCGATATAGTATCTGTAGACTGTGGTGCTATACTTAATGAGTATTATGGTGACCACGCTTATACTTTTGAAATTGGTGACGTAGCTCCTGAAACTAAAAAACTGCTTCAGGTAACTAAAGAATCTCTTTATATAGGTATACGTGAATTTAAAATAGGAAATCGTGTAGAAGACGTAGGAAATGCTATCCAGAAATATACTGAATCTCACGGTTACGGCGTAGTGCGTGAACTTGTAGGGCACGGACTTGGTAAAAAAATGCATGAAGATCCGGAAATGCCAAACTACGGAAAACGTGGTCGTGGAAAGCTTTTTATAGAAGGCATGGTTGTAGCTATTGAACCGATGATTAACATGGGAACAAAAAACATAAAACAACTTAAAGACGGCTGGACTATTGTTAGCGCTGATAAAAAACCAAGTGCCCACTTTGAACATGATGTTGCACTTGTAGATGGTAAACCAGAATTGCTTTCTACATACGCTTATATTTATAAAGCATTAGGTATAGAAAGTGATGAAGAAAACGAGTTTCGTAAACAACCTTTCATCCTTTAAATGAAGAAACTATTTAAGTTTGTACTTAATACTATTCCCAGACCTTTACTTATAAGGCTTAGTTATGTTGCGAGGCCTGTACTGGCATTTGCTTTAAAAGGAAACACATATACCGATCCTATAGATGGTAAAAGCTTTAAAAACTTTTTGCCTTATGGCTACGGCCATCAACGTAACAATGTACTTTCACCAAGTACACTTTCATTGGAAAGGCATCGACTATTATGGCTGTATTTAAACAGGGAAACTGATTTTTTTACTTCACATAAAAAAGTATTACATTTTGCTCCTGAACAGGCATTTTATAAACGTTTTCGCAATCAGAAAAACCTTGAATACACTACAACCGATCTGTATTCACCACTTGCAGATGTAAAAGCAGATATATGTAATCTTCCATTTGAAGACAATGCGTATGACCTGATATTGTGCAACCACGTTTTAGAACACATCCCGGATGACACTAAAGCCATGCAGGAACTTTACAGGGTATTAAAACCCGGAGGTATGGGGATTTTTCAGATACCACAGGATTTAAGCAGGGACACGACTTTTGAAGACAACTCTATTACAGACCCTAAAGAGCGTGCCCGAATATTTGGTCAATATGATCATGTAAGAGTATATGGCCGTGATTATTTTGACAAACTTCGCAGTATTGGCTTTCGTGTTGTAGAAGAAGATTACACCAAAAAAATTGACCCACAGCATGTAGAACGTTTTTGTCTTGCTAAAGGAGAAATTATTCCTGTTTGCTATAAAGATTAAACATAACAGATCACCTCTATAAATAACAAAATCGCCCCGCAATGCGGGGCGATTTATTTTTCAATTTAATTTCTATTAGCTTTTTTCCGGCATAAGCATGCCGATTACCTTATCTTTTGTCAGGTATTTTTTAGCTACATCCTGCACTTCTTTAGCTGTAAGTGCCGCTATTTTTTCTTCATATTTAAAGATATTTTCAGGATTTTCTCCATCAGTATATCCATTCTTTAAATTGCTTAACCATGTACGGTTCTCTTTTATCTGCTTTTTATAGTCTAAAAGCTCACCTTCTTTGTATTTGGCAAGATCTTTCGCTTCAGGACCATTATCAATTATTTTCTGAAGTTCCTGAAGAGCAGAAGCCGTTAATTTCTCGGCATTATCTGGTCCGCATGGGAATGATATATTAAATCGGTAAGAACCATAAGGTACTTTATTAAGATACCCGCTCGCATTAATACCATATACGCCACTTTCGTTTTCCCTTAACTGTTCTACCAGTTTAATAGTTAGTATCTCTCCTAACGCTTCCATAGCCAAAGCTTCTTTAGCATTGTAAGCAGTATCGCCATGATACATAATCCTTACATTACTTTTAGGCTCTGTTCCTTTATTGACCACTTTTTTAAGATCGCCTTTAGGTAAACGGAAACCAAGATCTACGGCTTTTTCCCTTTTACTGCTGGAAGGCAGCGAAGCAATATATTTCGCAGAAAGTTCTTCGATAGCTTTATCATCTATATTACCCACAAAGAAGAATTCAAAGTCGGCAGCATTATCAAAACGCTCTTTATATTTTTTATAAGCCAGCTCATAGTCAGTTTCCGTCCAGCTTTTTTGGTTAGGATAAGCACCATTAAAACGAGGGTTATCTTTATTAAGGAAACTTAAGTATTCCTGCATAAAGTAAGAGTTAGGATTTGCAGACATATTATCATAATAGGCTGCCTGTTTTACTTTATATCCTTCGTATGCTTCTTTATCAAGATTAAGATCGGTAAAGTAGGCATACGTCATCTGGAACATATACTCCATATCTTTAGGTGTAGAACTTCCCCTGAAACCTTCGGTAATACTCTGAACATATGGGTATACCCTTGCAATTTTACCCGTCATGAATTTATTGATATCATTTACTTTCAGACCGGAAAAACCAGCTTCAGTTAATGCACCATCAGCCCATTGCGTTTTCTTGTACTCATCGTTAGTATAAAGATTAGTACCTCCAAAACTTACAGCATCCATTAAAACTTCATCAGTTTTAAAATCGGTTTTTTTGTAAGTAACCTTAGCTCCATTAGACAAGAAAAGTGTTGTAGTGCCTAACTTGGCATTCGATTCTTTTTTAGTAATACTGCCAGGTTTAACATCTTTTCTCAAAAGGCTTTTAGCAACTTCAGTTTCAGTATAAGCAGTAAGATTGCTATCACTCTGGTTTAAAACACCAAGTATTTCTTGTTCGGTAGGTTTTTTAGCATTTTCTTTTTCAGGACCTGTAAAAATAACAACTCTGTTATCATCTTTAATATACTCGTTTATCAGTCCGTTTATATCCTTAACCCCTATTTTAGGCAATAATGCTTTCATAGCATTAAACGACCATTCTATACCTGGAGTAGGCTCTTTAGTAAGAAAGTGCGATTGGTATTCGCCTACAAAACTATCAGAGTTTGTTTTATCTCTTTCATTATATGCTTTTTCGATCATTGCAAGCCATTCCGTTTTAGCTCTTTCAAGTTCTGCTTCTGTAAAACCAAACTTTTTAACACGCTGATTTTCCTCAACAAGTGTTTTTAATCCGTCCAGCTGCTTGCCTTCTTGTGTCATAGCAAATGACTGATATCCTTCTTTAGTTCTGGCCCAAGTTCCACCATGATAGCTATACCCGTAGGTAAATGGAGGTGTTGGAGAATTAGTAAGCTCATCCAGCCTGTTATTAAGCATAGTAGAGAAAAGACCCTCATACAGCTTTGCATTAAGATCATTAACCGTTACTATCGGTTTAGGCTCTGCGTAGTCTTTATAAACCAACTGTACTCTTGCCGATGATGCTTCTTTATCACTCTCTACAGCTACAAGCGTTTCTTTGTGGTTTGGAACATCATATATTTTTCTTGGACGTTCATTTTTAGGGTTTTCATACGAAGAAAAATGATCTTTAATTTTTTTCTCCATTTCGGCAACATCAATATCCCCTACTACAATTACCGCCATTAAATTCGGTCTGTACCAATCTTTGTAGAATTTCTTTATTTTTTCGTATTTAAAATTCTCCAGAATTTCTTTTTGTCCAATCGGTAAACGATTTGCATAATGTGACTGATACATCATTTTTGGCATGAATCGTTTCATCATTCGATTTTCAGCACCAAGGCCAATACGATATTCTTCTAAAACTACGCCTCTTTCTTTGTCAATTTCTTCAGGTGTAAGTATCGTGTTAAATGCCCAGTCTTCAATAATCTGGAATCCTTTTTCCAGCTTACTCGGATCATCACTCGGAATAGGCAGGAAATAAACGGTTTCATCAAAACTGGTATAGGCATTAAGGTGTTGTCCAAATTTTACACCAATACTTTGCAGGTAATCAACAAGCTGGTTTTTAGGAAAACGTTTTGTCCCGTTAAAACACATATGCTCCATAAAGTGAGCAAGTCCCTGCTGATCGTCGTCTTCAAGAATAGAACCGGCATTAATAACAAGCCTAAGATCTACTTTGTTTTCCGGTTTTGCATTTTTTCTGATGTAATAAGTAAGTCCATTTTTCAGTTTTCCTGTTTTAACTGCAGGGTCAAACGGGATTAAAGCATCCCCTTTCAGTTCCTGTGCCATACCCGATAAAGGCACTGCCACAAGGAACATCCATAGTTTAAAATGTTTCATAAAATTTGCTATATTAATAGTTTGGTCGTTAATAAAACTAAAATAGCAACAATTTATTGTTCTTTTAACAATTAAAACCTTATAAAAGATAAATGGCTCGCTTATTGTAAAGTATAAATGCCTTATATAATATATTTATTATATTTACGTTCACGAATAAAATCAGATTACAATGACAAATGCCTTTAAGCGTTTTATAGCTATAGCTCTTTTTTTACTTTTGCCTTTTAGTTTTTTTGGACAGGTTCAGCAGGAAATTGCTCCTCCTTATAATATAAAAACAGCGTCTTTTATAAAAGGAAATAATAATTCATATCCTTTTTTCAGGCTGGGAGAAAGCTTCTCTTTTGTTTTTGATGATCTTTTTGGAAACGAAGCAAACTATTATTACACTATAACTCATTGTAATTATGACTGGACACCATCGTCTCAGCTTAGCGTAAACGATTACATACGCGGGTTTGACAATCAACGAATCCAGACCTACGAAAACTCATTTAATACTCTTCAGATTTATTCTCGTTATACGCTTACATTCCCTAATAAATTTACAACGCTTTTACTGAGCGGTAATTATATCTTAAAGATACTTAACGATGACCGTGAAGTTGTTTTTACCCGAAGATTTATACTTTACGAAGAGCAGGTAGCTGTACCGGTACAGGTAAAAAGAGCGAGAGATATGGCTGTGATACAGGAAAAGCAAAATCTTGAATTTTCAATAAAAAGTAAGTCAATTACTTTCCAGAGTCCGTTACAAAATGTAAAAGTAGCATTGTTCCAAAACGGACGTTTTGATAATGCCATTTATAATGTTAAGCCACAATATACTATAGCTAACGACCTTATTTATAAATACGATAAGGAAACCCAGTTTTGGGCAGGAAATGAATATCTGTATTTTGATAACAAAGACATTCGTAATGCTGTAAACAATGTGTTACGTATAACCGCAGGCGAAATATACAATACTATCCTTTACACTAACGAAGCCAGAGGCAATAAACCTTATACTTTTTACCCGGACATTAATGGTAATTTCCAGACAAGGAACATTAACCTTACTGTAAGTAACCCGGTTTTGGAATCTGATTATTCATGGGTGTTTTTTACTTTAAGTGCTCCTGCTTTCTTTGAAAAAAAGGATATTTATGTAGGCGGCATGTTTAATAATTATGCCAAGACTACCGAATATAAAATGGATTATAACGAAAAAACTGCCATGTACGAAAAAGCCATTATGATAAAACAGGGCTTTAATAACTTTATGTACATTGCAGCAGATAAAAACGGCAAAGTAGATGGCCAAAATGCTGTTGATGGTAACTTTTACCAAACCGAAAATGATTATACCATATTGGTATACTACAGAGAGAATAATGAGCGTTATGATAGAGTGATTGGTATGGGTTCTGCCAATTCCGAAAACATTATTAACTAAAATTCAATTAGTTAAATATTACTTACTATTAATTTAATGTTTGGATTTTAGTCCATCACACAATAAATTTGTACTTTTGAAGTCAGATTGAGAACCGTTAAACAGGTTTTACTATGGTAACACAAATAACAAGAGGCATAAAAATATCAGTATCTACAAATTTTGAAGGCACGTACTTTAAAAATTACAGGATTCAATTTGCTTTTAGCTATGAGATAACCATAGAAAACCAAAGTAAAGATTCTGTACAACTCAACACCCGCCACTGGGAAATATACGACTCTCTTAACGACATTGAAACTGTAGATGGCGAAGGTGTTATTGGTAAGAAACCGGTACTTAAACCGGGAGAAAAACACACCTATAGTTCAGGCTGCCTTTTGGCATCGCCATTTGGAGCCATGAGAGGTTATTTTAGCATGATTAATTTTACTACAACCCGTACTTTCAGGGTAATAGTACCTACTTTCAGGCTAAGTGCTCCGTTCGCAATAAACTAACATAATAATCAATATTTCGTTCTTTTTCCTGTATTTTTTGCAAATACAGGATGAATAATTTATTGTACCTTTGCAATACTTTATTTTTAATCCTTTAAAATTATTTTTTTATTATGCCAAAAGGAATATACAATGTACCAAAAGCATTTAACGAACCAGTTAAATCTTACGCTCCCGGAACCAAAGAAAGAGAGCAGGTACTAGCTACTTTTAAAGAAATGTACAACACTACCGTAGATGTACCTTTATACATCGGTAGCGAAGAGATCCGCACCGGAAAAACCAGAAATATAAACCCTCCATTCGACCATAAAAAAGTGGTAGGTGTTTTTCATCAAGCCGAAAAAGAACACGTAGAAAAAGCTATAGCTGCTGCCCTTGAAGCAAAACCAAAATGGGCTGCAATGGCATGGGAACAAAGAGCCGCTATTTTCCTTAAAGCTGCCGAGCTTTTAGCAGGACCATACCGTGCAAAAATAAATGCTGCTACCATGATAGCTCAGGCTAAAACGGTACATCAGGCAGAAATTGACTCCGCTTGTGAGCTTATTGACTTTTTACGTTATAACGTAGAGTTCATGACACAAATTTATGCTGAGCAGCCAGTATCATCTGAAGGTATCTGGAACAGAATGGAACACCGCCCACTAGAAGGTTTCATTTACGCAATAACTCCATTTAACTTTACAGCTATTGCTGGTAACCTGCCTTCTGCTCCTGCCCTTATGGGTAATGTAGTGGTATGGAAACCAAGTGCTGCACAAGTATACAGTGCAAACGTAATTATGGAAGTGTTTAAACTTGCAGGTTTACCTGATGGTGTTATCAATATGGTACACGGTAACCCGGGTATGATTAGCGAAACGCTAACTTCAAGCCGTGATTTAGCGGGTGTTCACTTTACAGGTTCTACAGATGTATTTAACAACCTTTGGACTATGATAGGCCAAAACATAAACATCTATAAATCGTACCCAAGAATTGTTGGAGAAACAGGTGGTAAAGACTTTGTAATTGCTCACCCATCATCTATACCAGCACAAGTATCAACTGCGCTTTCAAGAGGTGCTTTTGAATACCAGGGACAAAAATGTTCGGCTGCATCAAGAGCTTACATTCCACAATCTATCTGGCCTACAGTAAAAGATTTATTGATAAAAGACCTTGCTTCAATGAAAATGGGATCTCCGGAAGATCCTTCAAACTTTGTATCTGCAGTAATTACTGAGGGTTCTTTTGATAAACTTGCCCGTTATATTGATGCTGCAAAAGCTTCTAAAGATGCTGAAATCGTTGCAGGTGGTAATTATGATAAATCTGTAGGTTATTTTATCGAGCCAACAGTTATTGTAACTACAAACCCTAAATATGACACTATGTGTACTGAGCTTTTTGGCCCGGTACTTACAATATATATTTACGAAGATGCTAAATGGAGCGAAACGCTTAAGTTAGTTGACGAAACATCTCCTTATGCGTTAACTGGCGCTGTATTCAGCCAGGATCGTTATGCTATCGAAGAAGCTACAAAAGCACTTGAGAACAGCGCAGGTAACTTCTACATTAACGATAAGCCAACAGGTGCAGTTGTAGGACAGCAGCCATTTGGTGGCGCAAGAGCATCTGGAACTAACGACAAAGCAGGTTCTATATTGAACTTAGTTCGTTGGGTATCTCCAAGAACAATCAAAGAAACGTTTGTTACACCAACAGATTACAGATATCCTTTCTTAGGATAATCATTCTACAAAAAACGCTCCTTAAAAAGGAGCGTTTTTTTATTCTAATGCTTTTATAAATTTTTTCATCTCATCCATTGCGCCAATTGTAATACGGGTCCATTTGCCTTCTTCTTCATAAATTCTTGTTCCCAGAATATTGTTTTTACTCAACAAATCGAAATAGTCTTTTTTGTAATTTATCAATGAGAAATATACAAAGTTCGTAACCGATGGAATGCATTTCATTCCTAAATGTTCCAACTGCTGTATGGTATAGTTTTTGGCAGCTTCGTTCAATGCAATAGTTTCCTTTACAAAATCTGTATCATTTAAAGAAGCTAATGCCCCATAAGCAGACACCACACTTATCCCTGAATTTGACGATTGCATTTTACTCATATCAGCTATAATTGCACTATTTGCTACTGCATAACCAACGCGTGCTCCTGCCAACCCATATACTTTTGAAAATGTTCTTGCAACAATCACATTTTTATTTCCGACGACAAGATTGATTAAAGACGGTTCATTTGTAAAATCTATGTAAGCTTCATCAATTAACACCAATGTTTTCTTCGAAGCTTCGTTCACAAAAGCAATCAATTCATTTGTATCACAAATAGTTCCCGTTGGATTATTGGGATTACAGATATAAACAAGCTTGGTATCAGGCTGTATCGCCTTTAGCATGGCTTTAAGATCATGTTTTTTATCCGAAGTAAGAGGAATAGATTTTTTTTCAAGTCCTAATTCCTCAGCAATACTTGTCCAGTAATCAAAGGTAGTTGCTGCCATAACAAGGCTGCCTTTAGTTTTCGCTGCATAGCGGACTACGATATCCAATATTTCGGTCGAACCACATCCAAGCAATACATTATCATCATCAAGCTTATTCTTTTTGGCAATGACAGTTATTAGTTCTGATGCTAATTGCCAGCCATAACGATTGCTTTTGTTCACAGCTTCCATCATAGCTGTTCTTGCTGATGGCGAAGGTCCGTAGGGATTTTCATTAGAGCGCAACCGTATTATTTCATCGGCATTTTCCCGAGTTTTAATAATTGTTGGAATAGCTAAGCCATCCAACGGCAGCAATCCTAAGCCTGCAACAGCAAGTCCGGTTTGCCTTAGCCAGTCTCTTCTGGTATTTCCCATATACTATAGTTTTTATATATGTAGCTATAAAACTTTTTTTGTTACACAACCATCTGAAATACAAATATATTAAACAAAAAAAAAGAGCACAAGGCTCTTTTTATTGTTTATAATCTGCGACAGACTTATACTTTATATTTCAATGGTAAATGCACTACTTTTTTTGTCTCGAAAAATTCATCTTTAAAAAAGTCGGATAAATTATATTGTATTGCTTTAGGGAAATCCTGCAATTCTTCGGTAAGATCGCCACCTTTTAAATAAAGGATACCGTTCTTTAATTCGTGATTTTGTTTTTTCTTAATTTTATCTTTCACCCACGTCACAAAATCAGGCATATTTGTTACGGCACGACTCACAATAAAGTCAAAATCCCCTTTTACATTCTCCGCACGTATCTGTTCTGCCTTTACATTTTTAAGTCCTAATCCGTCAGCTACCTCCTGTACTACCTTTATCTTTTTAGCGATTACATCGATAAGGTAAAACCGTACTTCCGGAAAAAGTATAGCAAGCGGTATACCTGGAAAGCCTCCTCCTGTACCCACATCTAAAACATAAGACCCTGATTTAAAATCCATTACTTTTGCTATACCCAACGAATGTAAAACGTGCTTAGTATATAACGATTCTATATCTTTTCTTGAAATCACATTTATCTTAGCGTTCCAGTCGGTATACAAATCTTCAAGTTTTGCAAATTGTTCCAGCTGAATTTCGGTAAGATTTGGGAAATGCTTTATTATCTCCTCCATTATTTTAAATTTTGGTAAAAGTAAACATTTGGCATGATATTTTGTATCTATGTTTAGTTTGGCTTTCCAAATATAACTACCTTTGACCCTCAATACTATATATTGTTATATGCATATAAATCCTCCCGTTTTTTCTAAAAACGACTCTATAAAATTCTTCCGAACGTTAAACAAACGGGTTAACGACTATTTCAAAGAGAATAACATAAAAAAGACAGGAAACTGGAAATTGCACCTTAAGGCAATAATCATGTTTTCACTATTGCTTACCCCATATTTTATTATCCTTGCTCTTGATATGCCTTTATGGATACAACTATTGCTTTCTATAGTAATGGGTATTGGTATGGCAGGCGTTGGTATGAACGTAATGCACGATGGTAACCATGGGTCTTATTCAAGCAAAGGATGGCTTAACCAGTTTATGGGCGGAAGCCTTTACCTGCTTGCGGGCAATGTATACAACTGGCAGGTACAGCATAATGTACTTCACCACACATACACTAATATTCACGGGCATGATGAAGACCTTGATGCCGGAAGGATCATTCGTTTTACACATACTGCAGAGTGGATGAAGATTCATAAATTTCAGCACTATTATTCTATTTTCCTATACGGACTGCTTACGTTTAACTGGGCACTTACAACTGACATCAGACAGATGAGGCGCTATATTAAAAGAGGTCTGTCGTATGGTAAATTTCAAAGTCCTGTTAAGCAATGGACAGTATTGGTAATTACAAAAATTATTTATGTAATGATCTGGATCGTTACACCTATACTTTTAGGCATTGTTTGGTGGAAAGTACTTATAGGCTTTTTTGTAATGCACTATGTTGCCGGGCTTATACTTAGCATCGTTTTTCAGCTTGCTCACGTAGTAGAAGAAACTTCAAACCCTCTTCCTGACGAAAATGGGGAAATGGAAAACACATGGGCTATTCACCAATTGTATACCACTGCCAATTTTGCTCCTAAAAATAAAATTGTAAACTGGTTTACCGGAGGTCTTAACCACCAGATAGAACACCACATTTTCCCAAACATAAGCCATATCCATTATGGTAAAATTGGCGAAATTGTAAAACAGACTGCCAAAGAACACAACCTGCCTTACCACGAATTTAAAACCATGAGAGGCGCTGTTGTAGCCCATTTCAGGCATTTAAAAGAACTGGGGATGAAACCCGCTTTGAATTAACTTATCTATAATCTAAAAAACGTTCTACATCAATGAATCCGCTTTCTGACAGAATTAATAACTTATCTACATCACAAACGCTTGCTATGGCCGCAAAAGCCAGAGAGCTAAAAGCACAAGGAATAGACATTATTAGCTTAAGCCTTGGCGAACCAGACTTTAATACACCAGACTTTATTAAAGAAGCTGCGATTAAAGCCATTCACGAAAACTACAGCACCTATACTCCGGTAGAAGGTTATGTAGAGCTTAAAGAAGCTATTTGCAGAAAGTTTAAACGGGATAACGATTTAGATTATAAGCCATCGCAAATTGTAGTTTCTACAGGTGCTAAGCAATCACTATATAATATTGCCCAGGTAATGCTTAATGATGGAGACGAAGTTATACTTCCTGCTCCATATTGGGTAAGCTACTTTGAGATCATAAAACTTTCTGGCGGTGTACCGGTAGAAGTACCAACATCTGTAGATACTGATTTTAAAATGACACCGGATCAGTTAGAGGCTGCTATTACGCCAAAAACAAAAATGATGTGGTTTAGCTCACCATGTAACCCAAGCGGATCTGTTTACAGCCGTGAAGAACTTACAGCATTGGCTAAAGTATTAGAAAAATATCCGAACATATATGTAGTTTCAGATGAGATCTATGAGCACATTAATTTCTCAGGAACTTTTTGCAGTATAGGTTCAATCCCGGGAATGTTAGACAGAACTATAACCGTTAACGGTGTTGCAAAAGCATTTGCAATGACAGGATGGAGAATAGGCTACATTGGCGGGCCAGAATTTATTGCTAAAGCGTGTACAAAAATACAAGGCCAGGTAACGAGTGGCGCTAACAGTATTGCACAACGTGCTACTATTACTGCTGTAGATGCCGATCCGAGTGTATTAAACGATATGGTAAAAGCATTCCACGGACGTAGAGATCTAGTGGTTGGTTTACTAAAAGAAATTCCGGGTGTTAAGATCAACGTCCCGGAAGGTGCATTTTATGTATTCCCGGACATGTCTCATTTCTTCGGGAAAACACTTCGTGGTGTAGCTATAAATAATGCTGATGATTTATCAATGTATCTTTTAGCAGAAGCTAATGTTGCTACCGTAACAGGCGATGCTTTTGGAAACCCGAACTGCATTCGTATCTCTTACGCTACCAGCGAAGATTTACTGAAAGAAGCATTTAAAAGAATAAAAGAAGCACTAGCTTAAAAATACAGCCCTGCAATTTGCGGGGCTTTTTTTTATATTTTTGCGTCATGAATACAGAAAAAACAGGTTCTAAGTTCGCACTGCTAATTGGCTTACCTATAGGTTTGGCAATGGGTACAATGGCATTATCGATGGCGAAATTTTATCCTTTTCGGTTTTTGCTAAATCTTGCCAGCTTTAAACTGTTTTGGAATCCGGTAGTATGGACACTTATAGCAATAGCACTGGCTATTATTTTATGGAAAACCGGTAAAACTATAGCGCCTACGCTTGAGAGAAAAAATACCCTGAGCACAAGTTTTCTTTTTACTTTTTTAGTTACCATAAAACTTTTTGTTTTTATTGCTGCCATTTACTTTATTGCCATAATTGCCCAGTGGATTAGAATAGGCGATGCTGCATTTTTAGCTATTGTTCCCTATTCACTTATTGCGATGATCTTCTTTTTTACTTTTACTATCGTACTTGTAGCACTTACAGGAGGATTATTAGTCGTATACCTAACAAAGCAAAAACTTAAAATAGCACAGGGAGCATAATAAAATACTCTTTAAAAACATGTAACTTTAGCGTTCCAAAAAAACATCTAAAATACATGCAGAAAAAAATATTATTACTCGGTTCCGGTGAGTTAGGGAAAGAATTTACAATTGCTGCGCAACGCATTGGGCAAATAGTTATTGCTGTTGACAGCTACGAAAATGCACCTGCTATGCAGGTTGCCCACGGCTTTGAAGTTATTAATATGCTTGACGGAAATGCACTTGACGCTATCGTTGCCAAACATAACCCCGATTTTATAGTTCCGGAAATTGAAGCCATTCGTACAGAACGCTTTTATGATTACGAAAAACAAGGCATAAAAGTAGTGCCATCTGCCAAAGCTGCAAACTTTACTATGAACCGTAAAGCAATACGCGACCTTGCGGCAAAAGACCTCGGTTTACGCACCGCAAATTACCGCTATGCAACATCGGGCGAAGAACTTAAAAAAGCAGTAACCGAAGTTGGTATGCCATGCGTGGTTAAGCCATTAATGTCATCATCGGGTAAAGGGCAGTCTACCATAAAAACAGAAGAAGATATAGAGAAAGCATGGAAATATGCCGTAGAAGGTTCACGTGGTGATGTAGTAGAGGTAATTGTTGAAGCTTTTGTAAACTTTAATTCTGAGATCACACTGCTAACCGTAACACAGAATAATAATCCTACATTATTTTGCTCGCCAATAGGCCACAGACAGGAGCGCGGTGACTACATGGAAAGCTGGCAGCCCGCTAATGTAACAGACAAAGATATAGCCGAAGCACAGGATATGGCCCGCAAAGTAACCGAAGCCTTAGGTGGTGCAGGTATTTTTGGTGTAGAATTTTTCCTTACAGATGAAGGCGTATATTTCTCTGAGCTTTCACCACGACCACACGATACTGGAATGGTAACCCTTGCCGGGACACAAAATTTTAATGAATTTGAGTTGCACCTGCGTGCAATACTTAGCCTTCCGATTGCAGAAATCACTCTTGAAAGAGCAGGAGCAAGCGCGGTAATATTAGCATCTGAAAATAGCAACAACCCAACCTTTAGTGGTGTGGAAAAAATTGCTGCATTACCTAAAACAGATTTTAGATTATTTGGCAAGCCTACCTCCCGCCCTTACCGCAGAATGGGTGTGGCATTGGTAAGTGAAAGCCTGGATACTCCTGTCATAGATATTGTAGAGAAAGCTAAGGCAGCGGCTGCTTTAGTTAAAGTACATTCATAACGTTTAGATAAAATATAATAAAAGCCACAGGAAACTGTGGCTTTTATTTTTTCCAAGAGAAAGAGATTACTTCTTCCCTATCTTAAGATTATCAAACGTAGAAACGTCTATTACTTCTTCGTTATCTACATCAAACGATATTTTAATACTATCGCCCACAATAGTTACCGGCAGTTCGTTGGATAATTGTGACGAGCCAATAAATATTTTAGGGTTACTATTAGTGGTAAAGTAATAAAAGCTATTACCGTTTTTAATATCACTCTGTATACGCGTTACTACGGTTTTAAGTACCGTACGACTATCTTTCGTTCCCGGATTAACCCTATTACCCGCCATATTGTACACATTCTTGTAAGACATTAATGTTTCGCGCATGGTATTACCCACTCCAACTATAGTATAATCGCCAATGGCCACCATAGCATACATTTTCACTAATCCACCACCATCTTTAAGTGTCATAACATAAGTAGGAATATTATTGATATTGTATGGTACCGGTAATGATGCTCGGTATCCTTTTTCCTGAACCTTACCCTCGGCAGAACGTTGTGCTGCATATTCTGTAGCACCACTCTGGTTATACATAGTTGTTTCTTTAGTACGGGTATCTACCAATACAAAGCCTACTGCAGATTCTTCTTTACCTACAGAAGAAACTCCTGTATACCAATACGATCTTCCGTCTTCTCCATAAACCAAGGTAAGATCTTCGGTAATCATCAATTTATTTTCGTTACTCCAGTTCCAGTACCCCTGTACATACTCTCCCCAATCGCTTAACTGGTCAATGACAAATGATATTGGCTGGATCCTGTCTACCCATTTAGGAGTATCTGCAATTGAATATTCGCTTATAGCTCCGGTTTGCGCATCCATAATTGCCACTCCAACAGCATTATTACCTCCAAAACCAATTTCTTTTTTATACTTAGTTGCTACCCAAAAAGGCTTGCCATTATCATCAATTTCAAAATTGTAATCGGCTAATCCTGTAGTAGCGTAGCCATTAAAATAAAAATGCCTTGCTACATCACTGCCAAAATAAGCAGCCGGCTGGTATTTAATTTTAAGATCGGCACCATTAAGAGTTTGTACCAGTTTCACATCGCGTTCATTGGTTGCCGAAACCATTACATAACCTTCGGTACCTTCACGATTATTCAGCCATTTAAAAAAACCTGAATGCAAAAGTGGTGCTACCCAGTATAGATCGTCCCCCACTTTCTGAATAAAGAACTCTCCCAACTCTGATTTACTACCTAATGCAGGATCAGAGCCTAATATTTTTTCACCCAATAAGTAAGCTAAGTCTTCGTCTACCACCCTAACTTTATTAATTGGCAAAGGCGCAATGTGATTTGTCATTTCTTTACCCGGATGCACTTTCCCGATCAAATCGCGGTACGCCTGAGATCGAAACATTGGGGTGCTTGTAAGTAATGGAAGCAGCGTTAAATAGAGAATTAGGCCGACAGCTATTCCAAAAAACACTTTATTAAGCACAGAAAACTTAATTGTTGTTTTTTTATTAATAACTGTAATATCTGAAGTAAGGAAATTACCCAGAATAATAAGGAAAAGCAGGATTACTGCAAAACCCGTAAATCCATAGCTAATTACAGGCAATGCCAGATAAAAAAATAAAAATCCAATAAAAAGTAAGAACAAAATTGCCAATGGCTTTCTCATGATCATTTGTGTTTGGTTACTTATTGTACGCAGAAAATGCACAAAAGTTACAACAAAGGCTAAAATATTAATGAGATAGGATGGACTGGAAATAAAAAAATCCCTCTGGAAGGAAGGATTTAATTAAAAAATATTTTATTAGAAAACCCATTGGGCCTTAATAAGGTAATCAAATGTAATAATTTTATAAATTACTCTAGCACACGAAATGTTAATTTAATCCAAAATGGACAATATTAACAATATGGATATAATTTCATAATCATAGACATAGAACTCAAAAAATGCAAAAGTTGGCACTCCTGAAAAAAGTCTTATTTTTGCGATGACAAAACTAACGAAACAATTTTATGAAAGCATATGTATTTCCGGGCCAGGGTGCCCAGTTTACCGGAATGGGTAAAGACCTTTACGAAAAATCGGCTCAGGCAAAAGAATTATTTGAAAAAGCCAATGAAATACTAGGTTTTCGTATTACTGATATTATGTTTGAAGGCACTGCCGACGAACTAAAAGAAACCAAAGTTACACAACCGGCAGTATTTTTACATTCGGTTATTCTTGCAAAAACTTTAGGCAGTGATTTTAAACCTGAAATGGTAGCCGGTCATTCTCTTGGTGAATTTTCTGCACTTGTAGCTGCTGGTGCTTTAACTTTTGAAGACGGATTAAAACTGGTTTCTAAACGTGCTCTTGCTATGCAAAAAGCTTGTGAAATCACTCCTTCTACAATGGCTGCGGTATTAGGTCTTGATGACAAAATAGTTGAAGATGTTTGCGCATCTATAGATGGTGTGGTAGTACCTGCTAACTACAACTGCCCTGGACAATTGGTTATTTCGGGAGAAACATCGGCTGTAGAAAGAGCCTGTGAAGCTATGAAAGCAGCAGGTGCCAAAAGAGCTCTTATATTGCCTGTAGGTGGCGCTTTCCACTCGCCTATGATGGAACCTGCACGCGAAGAACTTGCCGCTGCAATTGAGCAAACTACTTTTGCTGCTCCTGTATGCCCGGTATACCAAAACGTAACAGCAAGTGCCGTAACAGACCCTACCGCAATTAAACAAAACCTTATTATACAACTTACTGCTCCGGTAAAATGGACACAATCTGTACAACAAATGATTGCCGATGGTGCTACTTTATTTACTGAAGTTGGACCTGGTAATGTATTGCAAGGTTTAGTGAAGAAAATTAATAAGGATGCCGAAACAGCGTCGGCGAGCTAATATACTCTCATTATAAAATTTACAATCCCCATTTTGACAATGGGGATTTTTTAAAAATAAATTGTATTTTTATCCTAAACCAACAACCTATGAAATTAAAAACAGTAATAATATTAGGAACATTAATAGTAGCTACAGTAAGTACTGTAATGTTTATACGATTTAGCAACGATCATAAAGAATGTCATAATAACATTAAACAGATTACTAATGCTGACGGCATTACGGTTACCACAGAAGAACACATCTGTAAAGAAAAGTTTAGTATTTAACTACATTTTCCCTGAAATAAGCTAATCCATCATTTTAGTTTAAGATAGCGTATCTTTACAAAATGATATATGAACCGCTCCTGCAAGACCTGCTAACTTTAAGACAGGGCTCCCTTGCCGACCTGGACAAGATAAAGGAGTTGTTTACAGGCACAATTACTACCATTTGTACTAATGATTATACTAACGAGCAAATTGCCGTGTGGGCCTCTACAGTCGGAAACTCTCACAGATGGCAGGATGCCGTAGAAAGCCAGTTTTTTATTATTGCCGAGATTGACAATGAAATAGTAGGTTTTGGATCACTTGACAACAATGCATATATTGATTTTATGTATGTACATAAAGATTATCAACGTATGGGTATAGCTGAAACCCTAATGAACGAGCTTGAAACCGAAGCAAGGGATTGTGGCACAACAATACTTAAATCTGACGTAAGTAAAACAGCCAAAACATTTTTCGAAAAAAAGGGTTTTAAAGTAATTACAGAGCAAATTAACCTAAGAAAAGGTATTGAAATTGTAAATTACAAGATGAGAAAAGAATTATTATAAATTTTATTTCCCCATTACATATTCGTTAAGCCATTGATTTCAGTGGCTTTTTTGTTTTTATCCCCAACGCATTCCTAATAAGGGATTATTTTTTTCACATTACATAGCATTACTATGTATTATATTTTTATATTTGCCATATGAATGAAGAATTTGTACATAAATGGAAATCTCAGGTAAAAAAGGGCACACTTACTTTTATCCTGTTAAACATTCTTAAAGGGAATGAATTTTACGGCTATGAACTTATTGAGCAGGTGAGTAAACATACTGCTATAAATATTGCAGAAGGAACATTGTATCCACTAATGAACAGATTAAAAACAGAAAATCTGGTAACCTCCAAATGGGTAGAACAAACCTCAGGCATTCCCAGGAAATATTATACCCTTACCCCTACTGGTGAAAACGTACTGGCAGATATGAAAATATTCTGGAACCAACTGGGAGAATCAATTAAAACAATTTCGAAATGAAAAAAATAGAATTTCAGGATAAAACAGCCTCTAAGATATACAACGACTATATAAAACGTATAGAACGCGTTACCAATACACTTCCACAAGAAGACAGGAATGATATACTTATGGAATTTAACAGCCATATTTATGAATCAATACAACACGACAGTAAAGGCAATGAAGTAGAAAGCCTTATGACTATTATTGAGAAATTAGGAGCTCCGGAAGAAGTACTAATCCCTTTGATCGCAGATAAAAAATTAAAACAGGCAACAAAAACCTATAATCCATTACACGTTTTTAAGGCACTTGCTTTAAATATTACAAATGGTATATCGTATGTTATATTCAGCCTTCTGTATTTAATGCTTTTTTGCTTTGTATTCCTTATATATGCCAAAATTGTTCAGCCTGAAAATACAGGTCTCTTCTTTGACAAAGGTAATTTTAAAGCATTAGGAATGTCATCAAACAGGTTTGGAAGCCCTACAAGTGTAGAAGTATTAGGCAACTGGTTTATACCTTTCATGCTTGTTACCATAGTGGTACTATACCTACTTATTACATTTATGCTAAAATTAAAAAGAAAATTTATAAAATAATTTTGCCTCATTACATCGCTATACTATGTATTATACAACTTTAAAAACCAAAACCATGAAAAAAAACTTACTACTCACATTTAGCCTTTTCCTGCTAGCATTTACTGCCAATAGCCAGGAAATAGATGTAAAAAAAATGAATGATTTAATCAGTCATATAGAAAACAACAACAAAAGCATTGGAGCAATAACTGTTGCTAAAAACGGAAAAACACTTTACAGCAGAAGCTTTGGGCAGAAAAACCTAAAAAACAACACTAAACCTACCAAAGACTTAAAGTACCAAATAGGATCTGTCACCAAAATGCTAACAGCTACAATGATTTATCAGCTGGCAGAAAAAAACAAGTTAGATCTTAACGAGAAAATCGACACCTATTTCCCTACGGTACCCAATGCAAGTAAAATAAGCATCAATAATTTACTGGAACACACGAGTGGCCTTGGTGATTTTGTTACAAAAAATGACAGCCTACCTTTTTGGTTAACCAAACCTGCTACCGAAAAAGAAATTTTTAGTGAAATACAAAGACAGGGCACTCTTTTTCAACCGGGAGACAGTATCGAATATTCTAATACAGGGTATTATCTGTTAACAAGAATACTTGAAAAGAAGTACAATAAAAACTATAAAACCATTATAAACGAAAATATTATAAAACCCCTTGGTTTAAAAAATACTCGTTCTCTAGACACAAAAGATCAATTGGCAGATGTTGCGAAGTCGTACTCATTTAAGACAGAGTGGACTGAAGTTGAAGAGTTTTATTTCCCGAATGTTATTGGTGTAGGTGATGTAGTAACAACTACTGAAGACCTTACAACAATAGTAAATGCAATAATTACTCACAAACTTATAAATGCTGAAAGTCTTGCCAAAATGAAACCTAAAGCTGAGCAAACATTTGGTAAAGGATTAATGCAGTTCCCTTTTTATGATAAAACGTTTTATGGTCATGGAGGCGATACATTTGGCACACACTCATTGGTAGGCTATAATGAAAATGATGGCTATTCTATATCTTTAATTATTAATGGACTTGTATTTAGCAGAAACGATTTTACAATTGGTATTTTAAGTATTCTTTATGGCAAGGAATATAAATTTCCGGATTTTACAAAGTATGCTGTTACTCCGGAAGCCTTAACCAGTTATGAAGGAACTTACAGTACTAAAGATTTTCCTTTAAAAGTAAAGATATACAAAGATGGAGACGATTTAATGGCTCAAGCTACAGGCCAGTCTTCTTTTGCACTTGAACCTTATGCTGAAAACAAATTCAGGTTTAAAACAGCCCAGATAGAAATTGAATTTAAAATTGCAGACAACAAAATGCTTTTTAGTCAGGCAGGCAATGAGGTAATATTTTCCAGAGAATAGTTCTTCTCAAAATAAAAAATCCCAAGCTTAAAAGCTTGGGATTTTTTATTTTGAGTTTCATGATAACAATATCATTAATTCTTATTCTATATTGAATTCTGAATACACATTAATATTCTCTTTCGTTGTTTGGTAATCAGGTTTCAGATAGTATTTAGCAATTCTATATTTTCCTTTTTTATAGTTTATCTGGTTTTTTACAAGATTTACATCAAATACTTCACTTTTTCCAAACGGTATCATATAACCCAGATCGTGGAAAACCAGATCAGGTGAAATTCTCTCCCATTTGTCATTTTGAAAATGCTCTATCTGATAATTTAATCCAGTAGTAATTGTATCTTTAGTATTGTTCGTCATTGTAACCGTTAAGGCTTCAGGAATCTCCACTAACTTTAAATTATCAGGTTTCGCCGATAAAGTTACAGTTTTACTAACAGTATCTGTAAGCTGCTCTTTTTCCGACAAACTCTTACCCTTATCCGTTTTATTGCAACTCCCAAAAAAAACACTAAGAACTGCCAGGATGCATATTTTTCTCATGTTCATTGACGATTTAAATCAAATGCTATTTAATAATAGGTTCTCCCTTTATTTTCTGCTCCCATTTCCATGCAGATTCCAATGCTACATCCAATGACAATTCTGCCCTCCATCCTAATATTTTATTCGCTTTTTCTGTATCCGCAAATGTTGCAGTAACATCACCAGGGCGTCTATCAGTTATTTTATAGTTCAGTTTTTGTCCGCTTACCCTTTCAAAGGCATTAATTACCTGTAATACTGTACTACCCTTTCCTGTACCCAGATTAAATACCTCAACTTTTTCGGTATTTTTACGCTCAGCTAAACGTTGCAAAGCCATAACGTGAGCCCTTGCTACATCTACCACATGAATATAGTCACGTATGCACGTACCATCGATGGTATCATAATCTGATCCGAAAACAGACAATTGTTCCCTAATCCCTATAGCAGTTTGGGTTATAAATGGTACAAGATTTAGCGGTGCTCCTTTTGGTAACTCACCAATATTATTAGACGGATGAGCTCCGATAGGATTAAAATAACGCAATAAAACAGCATTTATACTACTCACCTTTGCCAGGTCTATTATTATCTCTTCCCCTATTTGTTTTGTGTTGCTGTAAGGAGATATTGGCAGTTTTATAGGTGCGCATTCGTTTATAGGCATTTTTTCAGCCTGTCCATAAACAGTACAGGATGAACTAAAAATAAAGTAACCCTCGGTTTTCCTTTGAAAGCCCTGAAGCAAATGTACAAGTGAGCCTACATTATTTTCATAATATAATAACGGGTTATAAACGCTTTCTCCAACAGCTTTTGATGCCGCAAAATGAATAATCCCGGATACATCACTATAGTTTGTAAAAAACCGCTGTACTGCAGCTTTATCACGAAGATCGATTTGTTCAAACTCGGGCTTTATTCCTGTAATAGCTTCGATTCCATCCAGCACTTCAAGAGAAGAATTAGAAAGATCATCTATCACCACCACATCAAAGCCTTCATTTTGCAATTCAACTACTGTATGTGAGCCAATAAAACCAAGCCCTCCTGTTACAAGTACTTTCATTTTTATTTGGTGTTTTTTTTCGGCGTAATCGTAAAATCAAATAAGTATTTGCCGTTTTTATCTTTATAATGGTATTTAAGCAAAATAGCATTATCTCTCATATAAGCCATTTCAGGGCTTGTATCTGCTAAATTTTGAGTCGTTTTCATTAAATTTTTCTTCGCCTCATTAAGATCAAGATCAAGAGAATCTTTACTTGCACTAACGGTGTAAAGATACACAAGTGTTAATGGATTTTCTGTTACGGTAGTGTTATCAAGTTGAGTATAGGCATCTACAACCATAGGACATTTTTTATTGATCTCCTCTGATGTGGTTTTAATTACTTCCAACTTAGGTGCACTATTGCCTCCCGTACACATAACACTAACTGCAATAGTTACTAAAAAAGCTATTGCAAAAGATATACTCCTTACTATATTCTTCTTTTTGAGGTTATTCATTAACTAAGATATTCTAAAACGCTATCTGTTATAAATTTAATTTGCTCATCATCCAGTTCTGTATGCATTGGCAATGATATAACTTCTTTAACCAATTGGTTAGTTACAGGAAAATCTGCTTCATTATAACGTACATCAGCATATGCTTTCTGGCTATGCAACGGTATTGGATAATAGATGGCACAAGGTATGCTTTTATCTAATAAATGTTGCATCAAACCATCACGATCTGCATTTAATATCCTTAAAGTATATTGATGAAATACGTGACTGTTTCTTTCTGCTTTAACTACCGGTGTAATAATATTAGCATGATTTGCAAATGCTTTACTGTATTTTTCGGCAGCTGTTTGTCTTGCTTCATTATAAGTATCAAGATTAGGAAGCTTTACATTAAGCACAGCGGCCTGAACACTGTCCAGTCTTGAGTTAACACCCACAACATCGTGGTGGTAACGCACATACATACCATGGTTTACTATACCTCTTAGTTTGTGGGCAAGCTCGTCATCGTTAGTAAAAATAGCACCACCATCGCCGTAGCATCCAAGATTTTTGGATGGGAAAAATGAGGTAGAAGCCACATGCCCTATTACTCCCGCTTTCTTTTTAGAACCATCGGCATATGTATAATCTGCTCCAATTGCCTGGGCATTATCTTCAATAACATAAAGATTGTGTTCTTTTGCTAGTGCCATAATAGCCTCCATATCGGCAACCTGCCCAAATAAATGTACAGGTACAATTGCTTTGGTTTTTGGAGTTATTGCTTTTCGTATTGCTTCTACCGAAATATTTAAAGTATCTGCGTCAACATCTACCAATACCGGAGTTAATTGCAACAAAGCTATAACCTCTACGGTAGCAGCAAAAGTAAAATCGGCAGTGATAACCTCATCGCCCGGCTTAAGATCAAGCCCCATCATTGCTATTTGTAAAGCATCGGTACCATTAGCACATGGTATAACATGTTTTGCTCCCAAATAATTTTCCAGATTTTTCTGGAATTGGTGTACCTGAGGCCCGTTAATGTATGTTGTAGTATCTAAAACCTCTTGAATAGAAGCATTTACAGTATCTTTTATTTGATCGTATTGACTTTTTAAGTCAACCATTTGTATTTTTTTCATTTGTGCAGAAATTATGAATCATCGCAAAACTACTAATTTAATGACTGTCTGCCAATGAAAATAGTAGAAAGTACGTATTTTAGCACTTCAATTTTCTACCTATGTTTTTTCTATATAACCTACTCACAATTATTGCCGGATATGTATTAAATGTCGTGGCTCTTTTTAGCCCAAAAATTAAACTTTTTGTTGAGGGCAGAAAAACCGTTTTTGAAACGCTACAGCAAAAAATAACTCCGACAGATAAGACTATATGGTTTCATGCTGCTTCACTTGGTGAGTACGAACAGGGATTGCCTATAATGGAAAAAGTAAGGACGACATACCCTGACTACAAAATAGTAGTTACATTTTTTTCACCATCCGGATATGAGGTTCGTAAAAATGCTAAAACTGCCGATGTTATAGTTTACCTGCCTTTAGACACTAATGCTAATGCTCAGAAATTTATAAAGCTGGCACACCCGGAACTGGTATTTTTTATTAAATATGAGTTTTGGCCAAATTATCTTGCCGAACTTAGAAAGACCAACGCCAAAACTTATTTGATCTCCGGATTTTTCAGAGAGAAACAGGTCTTCTTTAAATGGTATGGCGGATTTTACAGAAAGGCATTAAAAACATTTAATCATTTTTTTGTACAATATGAAAGTTCAAAAGTATTACTTCAGAAAATTGGCTACAATAATGTTACCATTAGCGGCGATACACGTTATGATCGTGTAAGTGAAATTTTGGATCGTGATAATTCATTGCCTTTTATTGAAGATTTTAAAAATGATAAAACCACTGTGGTTTTTGGCAGTTCATGGCCCAAAGACGAAAGCATATTTACAGATTTTATCAATGCTTCTGCAGATACAAAATTTATTATTGCCCCGCATACTACAGGACCCGATCATATTAATGACATTAGAAATAGCATCACTAAAAAAACAATTCTTTTTTCTGAGAAAGAAGGTAAAAACCTCGCAGAATATGATGTTTTTATTATTGACACCGTAGGTATACTTACCAAAATTTATAGCTATGCCGATGTAGCCTATGTAGGCGGAGGTTTTGGTACTTCGGGACTACACAACATACTGGAACCTGCCGCTTTTGGCGTACCTATAATAATAGGACCCAATCATCAAAAATTTCCTGAAGCTGTAGCAATGGTACATATGGGCGGATGTATAGCCGTAAAAGATAAAAAAGAAATGGAAGACGCATTGTCTTCATTAATTCAAAATGATGATTACCGCTGGGAGAAAGGCCATATTGCCGGTACTTTTGTAGCGATGAACCGCGGAGCTGTAAACATTATCTTAAAAAGCATTACAAACTAATGAAAGCTACATTTAAACCATTCGACACTCAGGACATCACTACGATAGTTTCTATGATGCAGGAATTTTATGCCATAGATAATTACCCTATTGACCCTACCATTACTACAAGCATGATGCATGAATTCCTGGAAAACGAAAATCTTGGAAAAGGATGGCTTATTATTAATGACGGCCAGGTTATGGGCTATGTTATCTTAACGTTTGTATTTTCTTTTGAATATAAAGGAAGGATCGCCTTTTTGGATGAGTTATTCATATCATCCAAAGCACGCGGTATGGGACTTGGAAAACAAGCACTCGATTTTATTCATGAAGAAGCAAAAGGCTTATCCTTAAAAATTATTTACCTTGAGGTAGAGGGACATAATGAAGTTGCTAAAAATTTATACCTGTCTAAAAACTTCACCATTCATGACAGAGGATTAATGAAAATGGTAGTTAAACCATAAAAGAAAAGCGGCTCAAGAACCGCTTTTCTTTTATCAGATAAATTATTACTCTGGCATTAAACCTGTTGTAATCGCAATACGATTCCAGCAATTAATGGTAATGATCATCATAATAACCTGAGCAATATATTTTTCTCCTAAAACTTTTACGGCTTCATCATATGTTTTATCAGATACATGATTACCAATAAGAGTTACTTCTTCAGTAAGTGCTAACACAGCCTGCTCATCTTCGGTAAAAAAAGGCGTATCTCTCCAGGCACTTAGTGTATAAATACGCTGTTCTGTTTCGCCATGCTTACGGGCATCTTTAGTATGCATATCTAAACAAAAAGCACAACCATTAATTTGTGATGCTCTTATTTTGATAAGCTCCTTATGAGTTTTACTTAATTGTGTTGTAGCAATATATTTTTCGAGTGCTAATATTGCATTATAACCTTCCGGTTCTACTACTGCTATGTTCATTCTTTTGTGCATAATGTTGTATATTAATTTGTTCACTACAAATTTCTGACATATACATCTCAAAAAACTTAAAGTAGATTAAGAAATGAAAAAAATTACTTTTTTGCTCGAAGTTTACTTAAAAATTCCGGAGTGATACCCAAAAAAGAAGCTAATAAATATTGCGGAATACGCTGTACAAATTCCGGATACTTAGCATTCATAAGATTATACTGCTCTTCGCCCGTAAGGTTAAATATATAATGAATGCGCATAAGCTGTGCTGAATATGCTTTTTCGGCAACGATACGGAAATAACGTTCCAATTGCGGGAGTTTTTGGAATAATTCTTCCTGCACATTTTTATGCAGCACAACAACTTGGGAACTTTCTACTGCCTGTATATAAAACTCCGAAGGCAAGCCCGTTTTAAAGCTTACATAATCTGTAAGCCACCAATTCTCGATACCAAACTGAATTACCTGTTCTACCCCTTTAGGAGTAATAATATACAACCTAAAACAGCCTTTAATAATAAAGTAATTCTCATTGCATACTTCACCTTGCCGTAACAAATGTTCTTTTTTCTTTACATCGCGGAGAGTAAGAGATGATATAAGGGCATCTTCTTCAGCAGGGTCAAGATTAACGTGTTTTTTTATATGAGTAACAATATCATCAAACATTTTACCAGGTAATTAAAGGCACAAATATGCACTGTTTGTTTCGTTCTATTAACATTTGGGGTATCGCCTTAGGTTTAAAAAATGTGTAACTTGCGCACCACAATAACAAATATATCCAAAATATGAGATTATTACGACTGCTTGTCCTATTACTTGTCCTTCCTGCTTATGCACAACAAGGCGGTATGTGGATACCATCCCTGCTAAAGGGAATGAACGAAAAAGAGATGAAAAGCCTTGGAATGAAAATGACCGCGGCCGATATTTATGATGTAAACAACTCCAGCCTTAAAGATGCTGTACCACAATTTAATGGTGGATGTACATCTGAAGTTATCTCGTCCAGAGGATTACTTTTAACCAATCACCATTGTGGATTTGGCGAAATCCAATCGCACTCAACCGTAGATCACGATTACCTTACAGATGGCTTTTGGGCAATGACACAGGAACAGGAATTACCTAACCCTGACCTTGAAGTAACTTTTATTGTTAGAATAGAAGACGTTACCAATCAGGTTTTAGAAGGTGTATCTACACTTACTAATGAAAAAGATAAACAGAAAAAAATACAGGAAAATATTTCCCGCCTTACCAATACACTACCTAAAGAGTCGTGGCAGGAAAACAGCATTCGTACTTTTTACGAAGGCAACCAGTACATGCGTTTTGTTACCGAATCGTTTACCGATGTACGCCTTGTAGGTGCTCCGCCATCATCGATAGGTAAATTCGGATCGGATACCGACAACTGGGTTTGGCCAAGGCATACCGGCGATTTTTCTCTTTTCAGGATCTATGCAGGCAAAGACAATCGCCCTGCTGCTTACTCTAAAGATAATATACCTTATACACCTAAACATTACTTCCCGGTATCTATTGGTGGCGTAAAAGAAGATGACTTTACCTTAGTATTTGGTTACCCTGGCAGAACTACAGAATATCTTCCTGCTGTTGCTGTAGAACAAATTGTAAACAGTCTTAACCCTGCGAAAATTGAGCTTAGGGATGCTGCCTTAAAAGTAGCCGATGGTTTTATGCGTAAAGACAATGCTATTAAAATTCAATATGCTGCAAAATATGCCGGTATTGCTAACTACTGGAAAAAATGGATAGGCGAAACACAAGGCCTTAAAAAATCGAATGCAATAGGTATTAAAAAAGCTTACGAAAAAGATTTTATGGCCAGAGTAGCCAAAGCAGGTAAACAAACTGAATATGGAACTCTTTTGGCTGAGTTTGAAAAGAACTATAATGAAATAGCTCCTTATGCTTTAGGCAGGGATTATTTTATGGAAGTAGTATTGCGTAATACCGAGTTACTAACTATTGGTTACAGGCTTTTTCAATTGGAACAGATATACAATGCACGTGGCGAACAAGCATTTAACGACCGTAAAAACAATACTATTACAGGGCTTGGAGAAACCTATAAGGATTTCAACAAAAATGTAGACGAAAAGGTTTTTGAACAGCTTATCGAGCTATATGCTACAAAAGCTCCTAAACAGTTTTTACCTAATGAGCTTATAAACCCTAATGTAAAAGCGATGTCTTCTGAGATTTATGGACAATCTAAACTTACATCATACAACAGTTTAAAAGAATTACTTGATGGTAATGCTAAAACTGTTATTGCAAAACTGAATGAAGACAAAGGCTACAAGCTTGTAAAAGCACTATCTGAAGCTTATATGGATAAGGTAGGTCCTAAGTATGATGAGATTAATTTAAAGATCGCTGCACTACAACGCACTTATATGAAAGGCATACTGGAACTTAGCCCTAAAGATGCACGCATTTTTCCTGATGCTAACAGTACACTTAGGGTAACTTACGGCAAGGTAGATGGCTACTCTCCAAAAGATGCTACCTATTATGAGCCTGTAACTTATCTTGATGGTGTTATGGAAAAATACATTCCTGGAGACTATGAGTTTGATGTACCTAAAAAACTTATTGACCTTTATAATAAAAAGGATTATGGACAATATGCCGAAAATGGTAAAATGCCGGTTTGCTTTATAGGCACTAATCATACTACGGGCGGAAACTCAGGCAGCCCTGCAATAGATGCAAAGGGTAATCTTATAGGTCTTAATTTTGACCGTGTTTGGGAAGGTACTATGAGCGATATTCATTATGACCCTTCTATATGTAGAAACATTATGGTAGATATGCGCTACATATTGTTTATTATTGATAAATATGCAGGCGCAAAACGCCTTATTGACGAGATGAAGATTGTAAATGCTAAAACAAAATAACAACATACCATAAAGCATTAAAATACACTAGCGGTAATAAAACGCTAACTTGAGAATTGACAATTGCCTTACAGAAGCGTTTTAAGCTGTTAAAAACCAAAAAACAGCACCCACCCACCTGATAATCAGAGCTAAAAGATTTTAAAAAAAAATACTCGTAAATATTTTGTGATATTAAAAAATTTATATCTTTGCTCCGAATTAATAATTAACCTTTATAATTTAGTAAGATGAAAAAAGTTGTTTTAGGCCTAGCTTTAGTAGCGATGATGAGTGTTTCTTTCGTTTCTTGCAAAGAAACTGCAAAAGAAGAAGCTCCAGTAGAAGAAACTGTTGTTGAAGAAACTGTTGTTGAAGAGGCTCCAGTTGTAGCTGATACTACAGTTGTTGAAACTCCTGCTGCTGCTACTCCAGCTGCTGCTCCAGCTGCTCACTAAGAACTAGTAAGACAGTAAAGTATAAGAAGCTTCGCAATGCGAAGCTTTTTTTTGTTTAAACCATTTTCAACCAACAATCAACTTATTTCAGGACGGGACATAATTAAACAATGCATCACGGCCTATCTTTATTTTAGCTTTGGAGAACTTATCAAGAAGTAAAAAGTAGAGTTTTCGTGTTCCGATACGAGGCATTTCTTTCCTCAGCTCCAAAACGAGTCTCTTTACATTGAATAGTTCTGATTCTCTATAAGTAATCCTAGCCTGCTCTTGATATATAGCCTGTCTACTAATCCCAAACAATCTGCAACTTCTGGATAAACTTATTCCTTCTTCTTGCCTGATGCGGTAGATGGTTTGGGAGAAAACTTTTTTCTGATTTGAGTACCATATTGACTATCCGAAATGTCAATCATAATGTTTAGTATTTTATTTTTTAGACGTTCATCTTCCAATTGTTTTTCCAACTTTTTAATTGTCTGCGCAGGAGTTTCTTTGGATTTTGCCATAAATAACAAATTAGGTTTACTCCAATCTAAGTTACCAAATTTCCTAAGCCAAACCAAAACAGTACTTCTTCCCTGAATACCATATTTAATTTGGGCTTGCTTATAAGTCAATTCGCCTTTTTCGACCTGAGATATAACCGCTAATTTAAAAGCCATGTTATAATCCCGTTGGGAACGCTTAAATACTTTATCTTCTTGGTTTTTCATAATAAGTCGATTTTGTGTCAACTTATTTCAGGACGGGACATACAAAATAAAAAAGCCCTAAACTTTCGTTTAAGGCTTTTTGTACTCAAGGCGGGACTTGAACCCGCACGGGCATTACTACCCACTGGATTTTAAGTCCAGCGTGTCTACCAATTCCACCACTCGAGCATTATTAGTAGTTTGAGCGAAAAACGGGATTCGAACCCGCGACCTCAACCTTGGCAAGGTTGCGCTCTACCAACTGAGCTATTTTCGCATTATTTCAATTTACCGTTGTTTATTCCAGTAATTCGGTTGCAAATGTAGTACATAAATTCAATTCTACAAGGGTTTTCGAAAAAAAAATTCAGCAATAAATATAACCTTCTGATAACGTTACCCTTAAAATATAAACTTTTCCTCGTGGTTATTTAACCAGCATCCTTTTTATCTCGTTTAGCTTCATCAAAGCTTCTACCGGGGTTAATGTATTGATATCAATATTCAAAATTTCTTCTTTTATTTCTTCCAGTAATGGATCATCAAGATTAAAGAAACTCAACTGCAATTCGTCTTTTTCCGCAGCTTTACCATTACCCAGCACTTCGCCCGAATGATTTTTCTCCAGCTTTTTAAGCATCTTTTGAGCCTTCTGTATTACCGTTTGTGGCATTCCGGCCATCTTGGCTACATGGATGCCAAAACTATGCGCACTGCCCCCTTTTACAAGCTTACGGATAAACAGTACTGTATCTTTTAATTCTTTCACCGATACATTATAGTTTTGTATGCGTTCAAAAATATCCTGCATTTCATTTAGCTCATGGTAATGGGTGGCAAACAATGTTTTTGGCTGAGCTGGGTGCTCATGCAGAAATTCGGCAATTGCCCATGCTATCGAAATACCATCGTAGGTACTTGTTCCACGTCCAATCTCATCGAGTAGAATAAGACTTCTATCAGATATATTGTTCAGGATGCTTGCTGTTTCGTTCATCTCTACCATAAAGGTCGATTCGCCCATAGAAATGTTATCCGATGCCCCTACCCTAGTAAATATCTTATCTACGATACCCATACGCACACTCTCGGCAGGCACAAAGCTTCCCATCTGCGCTAAAAGCACAATAAGCGCCGTTTGACGCAATATTGCTGACTTACCCGACATATTGGGTCCCGTGATCATAATAATCTGCTGAGCGGCTCTGTCCAGATAAACATCATTGGTTATATACGGAGTTCCAACCGGAAGTTGCTTTTCGATTACCGGGTGGCGGCCTTCTTTAATTTCGAGCTCAAAACTGTCATCAATTTCCGGACATATATATTTGTTCTCTATTGCCAGTTGTGTAAACGATGCCAGACAGTCCATTTGAGCGATAAGGCTTGCGTTAAGCTGTACCGGTTTTATATAAGTTGACACCCACACTACCAATTGATCGAACAACTGTGTTTCGAGAGCATGTATTTTTTCTTCGGCACCTAATATTTTTGTTTCGTATTCCTTAAGCTCTTCAGTAATATAACGCTCGGCATTTACCAAAGTCTGCTTACGTATCCATTCGGCAGGCACCTTATCTTTATGGGTGTTTCTTACTTCGATATAGTATCCAAATACGTTATTGAATGATATCTTTAAGGAAGATATCCCTGTGCGTTCTGATTCCCTTCTTTCTATCCCTTCCAGGTATTCTTTACCGGAATGAGAAATACTTCTCAGATCATCAAGTTCAGGATGAATACCTTTTGCAATAGCATTTCCTTTATTGATAGATACCGGAGCTTCAGGGTTCAGGGTCGTTTTTATTTTTTCACGAAGCAGCTCGCAGGCATGCAGGCTATCCCCAATGGCTTTTAAGGCTTCATTTTTACTTTCGAGTGCTAATTGTTTTATAGGCACTATGGCGTCGAGGGAATCTTTAAGATTAACTACCTCACGTGGTGACACTTTACCTGTAGCAATCTTGGAAATAAGCCTTTCAAGATCTGATATTTGTTTTATCTGCTGCTGAATTTTATTCAGCGTTGTATCGTTTTCTTTTAAATAAGCCACCACTTCATGGCGTGCCCTTACTTTATTCGCATCTTTAAGTGGTAATGCCAGCCAGCGTTTAAGCAAACGGCTACCCATAGGCGATAATGTCCTGTCGATAACATCCAAAAGGGTGACAGCATTGAGGTTTGGACTTTGATATAGCTCGAGGTTACGTATTGTAAAACGGTCCATCCATACATAAGCATCTTCCGCAATACGCTGAATGGCCGTTATGTGCTGTACTTTGTTATGTTGTGTTTCCGACAAATAATACAATACTGCACCCGATGCAATGATACCTTCCTGCAACTCCTCTACCCCAAAACCTTTAAGGGAATTGGTACCAAAGTGCGAGGTAAGATTTTCGAAAGCATAATCTTCTTTATACACCCAGTCTTCCAGGAAAAAGGTATGGTAATCATCCCCAAATGTATCCCTGAAATTATTTTTTTCGTTTTTAGGTACCAGTACTTCACTGGGACTAAAATTTTGTAATAGCTTGTCAATATATTCCTCGTTGCCCTGTGCGGTAAGAAATTCTCCTGTAGACACATCCAGAAACGAGATTCCTAAATTTTTCCTGCCAAAATAAACCGATGCCAAAAAGTTATTCGATTTGGAATGCAGCACCTCATCGTTCATAGAAACTCCGGGAGTTACCAATTCAGTCACACCACGCTTCACGATGGTTTTTGTCATTTTAGGATCTTCCAACTGGTCGCAAATTGCAACACGAAGCCCTGCTTTTACCAGTTTAGGCAAATAGGTGTTTAATGAGTGGTGAGGGAATCCGGCCAGTGCCGTTTCGGTTTCGCTACCTGCTCCTCTTTTAGTAAGCACAATACCCAATATTCCGGCGGCTCTTACAGCATCCTGACCAAAGGTTTCATAAAAATCACCCACACGAAACAACAGGCAGGCATCAGGGTATTTCGCCTTGATTTCGTTATATTGTTTCATTAAAGGGGTTTCTTTCGGTGCTTTTTCTTTAGTCGCCAATGGGAATGAAGTTTAAATTTACTTAAAGGGCGAAGTTACTTAAATTCTGAAAGACTTAAATGCCCTGTTGGTAAATCGTGGATAACTTACACTTTTATTAATATCCTGCTAAGGACTTAAAAACTTTACCGATTGATTTGCTCCTATCACTTTGTTATAATTTTATATATTTGATAAAGCAAAAACATCATTGTAATACAAACCAACTTATGAAAAACAATAAACTATCTGCATTGACTTTAGAAGAATTACAGAAGAGGAAAAAAACATTGCAAGGTGCTACAATTGGATTTGGTATTGTAATGGTTATTGCATTCTCCATTCTTATTTATCTTATTTTTCAAAGCAAAAAATTTGGATTAATTGCAATTATACCGGCTGGATTCATGACACTTTTACCGGGAATAATTGGTTTAAGCCAAGTAAATGCCGAAATAAAATCACGTAAGTCAAAGTAATCACTTAATCTGATCCAGAATCATCATTCAGAATGAAATCTATAGAAAAACTACAAAACTTACTTCCTTTAGGCTATCTTTTCCTGGTAGTGCTGGGTATAATAAAAGAAAGTGTCTACTTCCATCTGGTAGGCATTAATATTTTAAAATATTCATCAATTATGGATATTTTAATCAGCCCCATAGCTACGTTAACTTCACATCCGATTGTATTAATAGCAATAATTTTAATATTTGCATTTCATTTTTATCTGCCGTCACTTTTATTCAAAAAACGTGACAAAAAATGGATCCGAAAAGGCTTTGAATTAGACAAAATTAAAGAAGAGCAATCGGAAGAACAGCTAAAAAATCATCTTACAAACATTTCAATACGAATGCTAGCTGGAGTCTTATTGTCCTTTTTTCTAGGATTTGGACTTGCCGGAGGTTTCGATGCTTCGAAAAGGATAAAGGAAAATAAAATGGACTATAACTACAGGCTGAATTATAACACAGGAGAATCGGAAGATATTTATGTAATAGGATCAAATAGCCTGTATTATTTTTATATGGCAAAGGGGAATAAATCGATAAAAATAGCTCCTGTAGGCACCATAAAAGACCTTGAATTAATAAAAAACAAAATGCTGGATTAAAGCAAGCCAAAAATACAATGAAAGACGTTTGGACAAGCAGATGGGATGAGAGATATGCGAATGACGAATTTGCTTATGGTGAAGAACCTAATAATTACTTACGTGAACAACTCAATAAATTAGAGGTAGGAAAAATACTTTTCCCTGCCGAAGGCGAAGGGCGCAATGCTGTATTTGCTGCTAAACTTGGCTGGGAAGTTTCGGCTTTCGACATAAGTAGCGAAGGGTACAAAAAAGCCCTGCAGCTTGCCGAAAAAAACAATGTAGCGATAGACTATCAGATAGGAGAATTACAAACGCTAAACTACAAAGACGACCATTTTGATGCCATTGCATTAATTTATGCGCATTTTCCGGCAAGTATTAAATCGCAATTGCATAAAATGCTCGATAAGTATTTGGTAAAAGGCGGAACAATAATTTTTGAAGCCTTTAGTAAAAGCCATCTTGAGTATTTGGCGAAAAATGAAAAAGTGGGTGGGCCGAAGGATATTGAATCATTGTTTTCTATAGAAGAAATTAAGGTCGATTTTAGCAACTACGAAGTTATAGAATTGGAAGAAACAGTAATTAACCTGAATGAAGGACTTTACCATAACGGACAGGGTTCTGTTATCCGATTTATAGGCCGAAAAAAATAAATTGTTACATCAAGTAGTTTTGGACTGTACAAGTATCGTGCAGATAAAACTTAATTATAAAGCTGAACAATAATTCAGTCAAAAAACAAAAGACATTGAGTACAGCTATGAAATTAGAAAAGTTCGGGGAAAATGATTTTTCCGACTATTTTCGATTGGTAAATAATGAAAAAGTGATGGAAATGATAACCGAAAGATCACTTCCGTTAGAAGAAGCAAAGGATTACTTTAAAGAAGTAATAGAGAACAACCTCATCGATCCAAGTTTTGGTCGCTTTAAAATTTTAGATGCCGAATCAAACAAATTTATTGGTTTGGCAAAATTAGAAATTGAAGATAAAAACAGTAATAGGGCTGAGCTTGGCTATATGATCCTGCCTGAATACTGGGGAAAGGGAATTGGTAGTTATGTTGCAAAACAGTTGCTTGAAACAGCTAAAACGCAGAAATCAATTAATAACGTATTTGCCATTATTGATCCAAAAAACGAGGCTTCAAGAAAAATCCTTATCAATAATGGATTCGTTTCTAAAGAATTGAAAGATTTGGATGGCTTGCCGTGTGAGATTCTTGAAGTTAAAATATAAACGACAATTTTTATAATTATTAGAACGGTCTAAACAATTAGGTTAATCTATTAGGCTTTGATTTGACAAAATTTCACTGTTTGACTTAGGAAGTAAAACCAACATTAATGCTACCAATAAGAGACAAACAAGTCCTGCTGTAAGTCCGTTATCGAGAGCGTTCTTATAATTTATGGCTGTATTGCTTTGAATGGTATTATAAAAAATACCACCAATAATACTCACACCCAGTGCTGATGCCATTTGTTGGAATGTTGAAAAAATACCTGAAGATGTCCCCGCAAAATGAACAGGGATATTATCGAGTACAATGTTTAATAAAAAAGGCAGCACCAAGCCATTTCCAAAGCCATAAATCCCAATAAGCAGAATAGCCAATAACGGATCGTTGTTTGTGCTAAACAATTGTATTTGCAGAACAAATGATGTAGCAATTATGAACAGGCCGAACAACAGTATTTTTTTGCCATAAGTAACCAATACTTTCGAAGCAATAATTGATGACAGCATAAAAAGTAATGCATGAGGCACAAAATACATTCCGCAGGCCAATGCCGAAATACCCAAACCATTTTGTAAGTAAACGGCAATCATTAATAAATAAGCCGTATGCATCATAAAATGGAATAATACCGCTAGTAGTCCAATATTAAATTCCTTTCGTTTAAAGAGGTCAACGTCCATTAACGGATATTGATTTTTAAACAGTTTACTCTTTTGATTTTTAAAGAAATAAGCAAGCATAACAATTCCGGCAACGAGTAAAACAATACTCCATAAAGGAAAATGTTCTTCTCGCCCTTCGGTAATAGCATAAATTAAACATCCCAGAGCTATGGTTAAAATAATCGCTCCTGAATAATCGAATTTAATTTCTGTTGTTCTTTCCGTTTCGGTTAAATATTTTTTTATCGCCAGCATTGCGAGGATACCTACAGGTACATTAATAAAAAAAATCAATCGCCATCCTTCAACTAAAAAATGGGTCTCGGCTAAGTAGCCCCCAAAAATTTGCCCAATAATAGCGGCAATACTTAATGTAATACCATACCATCCAATCGCTTTTGCTCTTTCTTTCGCATCTGGAAAAAGCACCTGTATTAGCGCAATAGATTGCGTCACCATAAATGCCGAACTAACACCTTGAAAAAACCGGGCAATATTTAACTGCAGGGCCGATTGTGCCAAACCACAAATGCAGGAAGTGAGTGTAAAGAAAAACATTCCCAAAAAAAACACTTTTTTTCTGCCCAAATAATCGCCGGCTCTGCCACCTGTAATTAAAAAACAGGCACTGCCAAGCAAGTAACCGGCAATAACCAATTGTACTTCACCCTGTGTGGCATTGAGATTTGATTTAAGAGTGGGAATAGCCATATTAATGATGAAAATATCGATTACATATAGCAATGGAGCGGTTAAAATTACGAGTAGCACAAGCCACTTTGAATGATTTTTTTTCAAAGACATTTTATTGAAGTAAATAAGTTGTAAATTATTGAAGAAGGGTTACATATTGGATTTTTCCATATCCAGCAGCCATTGTTTTCGCCATATTCCACCGCCATAGCCAGTTAAGCTTCCATCGGTTCCAATAACTCTGTGGCAGGGTATGAGTATCGAAATTCGGTTCATTCCATTCGCATTGGCTACTGCTCTAGTCGCATCAGGCTTTTTAATACTTATTGCCTGGTCTTTATAAGATCTGGTTGTGCCAAACGAAATTTGTTGTAAGGCATTCCAAACCATATTTTGAAACTCTGAACCGGGTGTAAATAAGGGTACTGAAAAGGTTTTTCGCTTACCTATAAAATACTCTGCAAGTTGTTGCTCTAAAATTTTAAAATGCTCATTTTCGCCTTGTACAATAATCGCATTAAGCGTTTTGGATAAGGTTTTAAATTCTGTTTCCAGCATTTTACGGTCTGTAAATTCTAACAGGCAAATACCTTCGGTAACGGCACAGGCAAACATTGTGCCTAGCGGTGTTTCTATTCTTTTAAGCTGAATAATGCGTTGCATTTTACTATTTTTAGGGGAAACCCCAAATATGTTTTTAAACGAATCATTAAAGCCGCTTAGTGATTCATAACCTGTGTCAAATGCTGTATTGGTGACTGTTTCACCCTCTTGTATCTTTTTAAATGCCGAATTTATCCTGAATATTCGTTGGTATGCCTGAAAGGTAATCCCATGGTTCTTTAAAAACCATCTTCGTAACGAATGTGGCTCTATACCTCTTTGTTTTAAATCCCAGTCTTTAAATTTAAGTGTAGGATCGGCGTTTAATTCATCTAATACTTCTTTAAATTCTTTGGGTGTTTCATTCAGAGTTTTTAAAGGCTGGCATACTTTACAGGGTCTGTAACCTTTTAACAAACAATCTTTTGATGTTTTTAAAAACTCAACATTTTCTTGTTTGGGTTTTCGGGCAGTACATGACGGACGGCAAAAAATCCCCGTAGTTTTTACGGCTGTAAAAAACACACCTTCAAAAGAAGTGTCTTTTTCTAAAATAGCTTTGTACATTATGTCTTGCGTAAGTTCCATCGTTGTTTCTTTTTTACAAAACAAAATTACTGATCCGCTTAAGGACGTACAACCGAAAAATTGACAAGTATTTTTTAACGATTAAAATTAGATAAAAATGCCCGGACATCGAAAATGATTTAACTTTCTGATTTTCTTTTATTTAATCTCTCATTAGCTGTTATTGTCGTACCTTAGATAGCTAAATAATGTGTTATGACAAAATCCGAGAAAAAAGCGCAGTTAAACAAAATGATTGCTGAATTTCTTGCAAGCAATGATGCTGAGGTATTAACCCAATTGCGTAATGACATTTATGCACAGATCAACAAACTACCGATGTCTTCCAATGACAGGAACAATGTAGAAGAAGCGATGTACCTGTGGAGCTATAATAGCGACAGGTATATACAAAATCCTAAAAATGCTGCGGTGAAAATCTCTTTAATGGCCGATTTTGATGCCATCGTTAAAACCGTAGATATTTCGTTACTAAGTAATTAATATATCACAGATATAGATCAAATAAAAAACCATCGGGAATCCGATGGTTTTTTATTTATGCGTTACGTTTTGGCGTTTCCTGTTTTTTAAGAGGCTCCTGCTTTTGTATGTGTTCTTTATGACTGATGCAGCGGCGTTTGCCTCCACAGCTGTAACGGTGTAGTTTAGGACCGCAGGCTGTTAGTAAAAAAAGACCCGCAACCATGGTTAAAATGTATTTCCTTTTCATAGCCATTCTTTTATTTAATAGTACAAAGATACCATTGAAGGTTAATTATTTGATATTCTTGCTGTTAAAATTAAGCAACATCAGATGAAAAACTGTCCTGTAAGGCTTTTAGCTGTTCCAGGTAGTGGCGTTCGTTAGAGAGGCGCGGTATTTTATGCTGTCCACCCAACTTATCCTGTTCTTTAAGCCAGTCGTAAAAAAGTTTTGGCCTGGCAATATTTAACACTAACGGATTCAATGTCATGTTATTGTAGCGTTTAGCTTCGTAATCGGAGTTGAGCGACTGTAAAGTTTCATCTAATACCGAACGGAAATGTTCGGCATCCTTAGGTGGATTTTTAAATTCGATGATCCATTCGTGAGCCCCTTTTTCGCGGCCTTCCATAAATACGGGAGCCACAGTATAATCGATCACTTCATGCCCTGTGATCTGACAGGCTTTTGCAATAGCATTATCGGTATTTTCTACCATAAGCTCTTCACCAAAAACATTAATGTGGTGTTTGGTTCTTCCGGTAATTTTTATGCGGTATGGATTGATAGATGTAAACCTAACTGTATCGCCTATAAGGTATCTCCATAAACCGGAGTTAGTTGTAATTACAACAGCATAGTTTTTATTAAGCTCTACATCGGCCAGGCGAATTACTCTTTGGTTTAGTGTGCCAAAAGTATCCATCGGGATAAATTCATAAAAAATTCCGTAATCCAACATCAGCAACAGTTCGTTACTGTCGTTAGAATCCTGAATGGCAAAAAAGCCTTCGGAAGCATTGTATATTTCGTAAAAACGGAAATCGTCTTTTGGGAGTATTTTTTTGTATTGCTCGCGGTAGGGTTCAAAGCTTACGCCGCCATGAAAATACACTTCCAGGTTAGGCCATATTTCGAGAATATTGCTTTTCCCTGTTTCCTCCAGTATTCGGTTCATAAGTACAAGCATCCACGAAGGTACACCTGCAAAGCTGGTTACATTCTCGTTTACTGTTTCTTTTACAATGGCAGCAAGTTTGCTTTCCCATTCACTCATTAGCGATACTTTATTGCTTGGAGTACTGCTAAATTCGGCCCACATAGGCATATTGTCGATCAGGATAGCCGAAAGGTCACCGAAATAAGTATTGTTATCTTCATACACCTGCTTACTTCCACCCAAACGAAGCGATTTCCCGGTAAATAACTGCGAATCTTCGTTGTTGTTCAGGTATAGGCATAAAAGGTCTTTACCTGCCTTATAATGACAATCTTCGAGTGCTTCGGAGCTTACAGGAATAAATTTGCTTTTCGCATTTGTGGTACCGCTCGATTTAGCAAACCATTTAATGGGAGTAGACCAAAAAACATTTTGTTCCCCTTGTCGCGTTAGCTCAATGAGAGGTTCGAGGTCTTCGTAAGTAGAAACCGGTATCCTTTCAGAAAAAGTTGTATAATTTTTTATAGATGCAAAATCATATTTTCGACCTATAGTACTGCCTTCCGCCATGCGAACGAGACTCATTAGCAACTCTTCCTGAACTTCGTTAGGGTATTTCAGGAACAATTCTATCTGGTGAATTCTCTTCTTAAGTATCCACGAAGCAATTGAATTGATAATTGGCAATGCCATATTTTAGTATCTTTATGCCATAAAAATACTAAATTTTCCATGCAATACGAAGGTGTACTAACAAAAATGCAAACCGAGCTCGGAAGCCCGATACAATACTATTTGGTGTTCGAAAACAGCTTTTTAAACATGAATCAGTTGTTAGGCAAAGACTTAGAAATAAATTTTATGGGTTTTTGCTGTTTAAACTGTGGTAAAAAAAAGAAAATATACCGCATGGGATTTTGTTATGATTGTTTTTATAGCTCTCCATCGGCAGGAGATTGGATAATGCGTCCCGAATTAAGCACTGCTCATTTAGGCATTGCAGACCGCGATCTGGCTTTCGAACAAAAAGTACAGCTGCAACCACACATCGTTTACCTTGCAGCATCCAGCGATATGAAAGTGGGGGTTACACGCAAAACACAGGTGCCTACCCGATGGATAGACCAGGGAGCTTCTTTTGCCATGCCTTTGGTAGAGGTACCTAACCGTTACCTTGCAGGAATAACTGAGGTAGCACTTAAAAACCATTTTTCGGATAAGATTAACTGGAAAAAAATGCTGGTTAATGATATCGCAACAATAGATCTTGCTGAAAGGCGTAATGAAACCAAATCATTATTACCGGATGAGGTAATGCCCTATTTTGAGACAACTCCCGAAAAACTTTACACGTTAGAATATCCGGTACTGGAATATCCTAAAAAAATAAGCAGCCTTAACTTATCCACTACGCCTACCTATAGCGGAAAACTAACAGGAATTAAAGGCCAGTATCTTATTTTTCAGGATGGCACTGTTTTTAATGTACGTTCTTACGAAGGTTTTGTAGTACAGATTAATGTTTAAAATATAATGAATAAAATAAATGGCTGCCTTTTACAGCAGCCTTTCTATTATTGTTTTACTAAAAGGTAGTCGCCAAAAGGAACACTATAGCTGGTATAGGGTAACGGTACCCCATCTACAGTATAAGCACCATCTGTCGCCATAAATTTTAGTTGCAGTTTTTGCACACTGCCACTGTCGGCACGTTGAAAAATCATGGCTTGTGTCATTCCCTGTATTTCTCGCATTGGTTCACTAAAGGAGGTTCGCAATTTTCTATTGGTTTGGCCAATTAATATATTGCCTACTATATTATATTCATAAGGGTCTTTAGTGGTTAATAGTTGAGACAAAGTATTAATTTTTTCCACTCCATTTACAATGTATTTGTATTCTCCAATAACAATATCCTCATAATAATGCATATTTTCATCATTAAGAGGCTGCATTACTTTTTTCTGCAGGGTAATTGTTAATGAGGTCGTGCCATTGGTATACTTCCAGGTACCAACAAATCTATCAAGATCATTATCTAAATCTTTGTAATAGGCTCCCATAACCCCGCCCGGATAATCATTATAAAGTGATAAAATAGGTGTTTGTGCTTTGCAACTCCAAAAAGGAATTAGTATCAGTAATAAAAGTATATGTTTCATAATAGTTTAATTACAAGGTTTAGGGGTTATTGTTTTTGTCTGTGGATTGTATTCCTGTTTACTCCATTCGCTAAAATCAGCATTTGCTTTATATATGGCAACCCCTTTTATATTTTGGTCAGCCATAAAATTAAACAAATCCTTTAAATAGTTATCCATCCCTCCCCCATGTTCTTTTCTATAAGTATATTTTCTATTAAGTGCATTATTTTTTCTTATCTTTTCATCTTTGCTTAACACATCATACTGTAGTATATAGGTTCCGAACTGATACCAGTCTTCAATTTTTAGGGCATAGGTTTCATTGCCATTAGCTGTTTTTACCGTAAGCGTTATTACGCATTTAAAGATATTTTTAGACTGCCCCGGCAAGGGTTTATAATTGTAGGCTATCTGCCCTAATTTAACAATGTCGGGCAAAGAAAACATCGGAATATAATCACTTTGTGATGGGTCAGGATGGGTATGCGACCCTCCATAAATTTGGCCTCCGGATTCAAGCTCCATATGATTAATTGTCCCTGCCTGAAGTTTAAGTGGCTTAGGTGTTTTTCCATCTTCAAATTTATATCCATTCTCTTTAGACTCTCCTGTTTTTGTATTCAAATCGTTAAAAGAAGCTCTAATGCCGGTTCTATCCATCATATCAGCCAATTCTTTACAATTCTTTTCGTGTGGGTCCGAATTGGGGTTTATAGGCCCTGTAACAGGGCCTTTTATTCCGGGTGTTACAGGTCCGGCAACACCTATGCCATCTTTATCTGGTATAGTAGGCGTACCAGGATCGGTACCTCCTCCTCCTGGGTTTGTAGTACCGCCACCACCTCCTAAGCCAGGCTGGATATTTACCCGATTATTAAAAGCGGCAATACCGGTAAATAATGGGGAACTCGTAATCCATGTGGTACACCTTGTAATTGGCACAAAATAATGATGTTCAGGTCTGTTACACGATCCGTTTTTTTTATGTCCTTCAGGATCTTCCCAATTACAAAACAATATATTAAACGTGACACAGGTTGTAATAGCATTTTTTTTAAGGGAATTATAATCAATTTTTGTTATATTAAAACCCCCTTTAAATGCGGGGAGGGTGTGAGCTTCAGATCTGGCATTAAATTCAGGATCAGGAAGATAACTTGCAATAAATGCTTCCGGTGCTTTTGATGTTTTAGATATTACTAAATTTTCAAACATGTTAAAACCGTAGGCATAATCCCTTGTTATTCCCATCGTGTAATATGTACCTTCATTATTGGTTATTTGCATAACTTCGGTACTGTCTATTTTAAAGTCATAAATATTCCTAGCCGCTTTTAAACGTCTATTGGGTATGGCTTTCTCAATGAGGCCAGGTAACTCTTCAAAGTCCTTAAATGGCTTTGTTACGATTTGCATATCACTTGCATGCTGAGAATTTTCCTGCGAGTGGTCGTCATACTCCTCCTGGCAGTTTGTCAACATAAACAAAACGGCAAGCAGTACCAAAGGCCGTAATTTCTTAAGGTGTTTTTTCATAAAATAATATATAGTAATTGGTTAATAATAAGGTTGTGTAATTTTTAAACAACACTAATTTTCTTGTTATCAAGGCAATTATAAATATTTATTTTTTAATATCGTTGCGGGTTTTCCGCACATTTTCATTTACTGCCCCAAAACACCAGTAAACACAGGGCTATTTTTTTGTGATATTTTACTTATAAATAAAAACACATTAATAGTTACTAGATTTAAATCAAAAAAGGCTGCCCGAAATTAATTTCGGACAGCCTTTTATATGACATTGAGAATATAATATGGCTTTAGTTATCTAACTCTAAACCAAAAGCAGTAATTACTACTCTTTTTTCTCTTTCTTTTTAAATAGGTTTTTAATTACATTACCCGCAGCTTCTTTACCTTTTTCTTCAGCCTGCTTTTTAATTTCGGCATTGGTTTTAGGCACCTGGGTTTTAGTCGTATCGGTAGATGTTGTATTACCCTTTCCGCCAAGTAATTTGTTCAGGGCATCGGCTCCTTTATCTTTAGCTTCGTTTATGTATTTATCTTTTTGCTGGTTCACTAACTGCGTAGTAAGGTTAGTAACCGATTTTGCAAGGTCGGTACTTACTTTAGGGTTTTTAAAGTTACCCGTAATTACAGCAGTAACAGGAACACTTATTTTACTAGGATCTGTTCCTTTAAGTGAACTCATCAGTTTGGTAACATCGCTTCCAAGGTATTTAGCAGGAACATCAAATGCTACGTTATAAGCCATAGTCTGGTCGAAACCGTGTGTACCGCTTAACACTATACCAACATCCTGGTATTTAAGATCGATAGGTTTTACAATTACCTTACCGTTCTCAAAAGCAAGATTCACTTTTTTATTAAGATCTATTTTCTTAGGGTCTAAGAATTTAATATTCGATGTTAATGCCGAAAGCACTTTAGAGTTCTCAGGATTAATAACCGTTTGTGCCAGTTGTCCTAGCAAATCACCCGAAAGTGAGTTAAGATCCGGAGTCATCTCTTTTGCATCCAGGTTACCTCCTACTTTAATGGTCGAGTTCAATTTACCAGTGATGATTCCTGCAATAGGAGCTATAGATTTTAGCATCTCTAACTGGGTAAACGACTGGGTAATATCTACATTACTTAGCGAAAGATCTACATTAAATTTAGGTACTGCACCTTTTGTAGACACATCTCCATTCATGCCAATAACACCTCCAAAAATAGATGTTTTAACGCCCTGAAGCGCTACTGCTTCGTCTTTAATAATCATTTTACCCGAAACATCTTTAAGATTAAGGTTGTCGTATACTACAGTATTTGCTTTTGCCGTAATAGTACAATCTAAGAATGCAGGGATCTTAACAGCATCAGACGCAGTTGTTGCTTTCTTGGTAGTCGTTTTAGTTTCGCCTTGTTCTGTAGTTTTTGTTGTAGTAGTAACAGGAGCAGATGGCGCCATGAAATCGGCAACTACAAGCTTGTTAGAGCTCATATTAAAATTACCTTTAAGCGTTTGATCCCTGAATACAAAACCATAAAAGTTATCAAGTGTTCCGGTAACTGCAATATCCGAACTTCCGGTTGTAGCATCGAACTTGTTTAGCGTAATACGGCTAGGATTAAACTGTACGCTTGCCTGGTTTATTTTTATTGGCTTAGGCAATCCGTCGCCTGCATAAGTAAATCCGCTAAGGCTTATTACACCGTTATTCTGTATTTTTTCATACTGGCTTAACTCTACAGCTTTCATGTCGAATTTCGTTTCAACATCCGCTTTAAGAATACCTGATAATGGAATATCCATTTTTACCGGATATGCTTTAGATACATTACTTAAGTTAACCGTACCTTTTAGTTTAGCATCTACCAACGGATTCTCAACTATGTTTTTAATATTGGCTTTAGCCTCAAAAACATCCTGGTCGATTCTGAAAGAAAGCTTGTCAAGGTTGACATAGGTGTCATTAAGTACACCTGTTTCGTTGATGATCTTAGTATCGATAACAATATTCTGAACCGATTTTGGAAGATCAGGGTATTTAAACGATGCATTGTTAGATGCAATCGCAATATTGAATTTAGGAATAGTAGTATCGCTCACCAAACCATTTACTTTACCATTAATCGTAAAATCACCTTCTGTTTTAACCGATGCCAGGTTACCCGAATAGGCTTCCGGCACAAGGCCTAAGAAGTTTTTGAATGACGAAGTAGGTGTTTTAAAGCTAAGGTCAAATTGCTGACCGGCTTCAAGCAGCGCTATACTTCCGTCAAATTCCAATGGCAACTGGTTAATAAGTGCCTTATTATTTTTAAAGGTATAAATGCTTTTATCAAGATCAAGACCCAATACCGCGTCAAGGCTTAAAGCTACATTACGCATGTAGTTGGTCTTATCCATTGTAAGGGTTAGCTTAGCCGTGGTTTTAGTATCTAAATCCAGTTTATTGGCAGCCATATTACCTTTACCTTCGTGGTAAAGGCTGTCAATAACCATGTTTATTTTAGAACGCTCATCAAAATAACGGAAACGCAGGTTTTCAACCTTATAGTTTTGCATATTAAGTGCAAAAGGTTTACTTGGTTCTCCGTCGGCAGGTTTTTCATCTTTGTCTTTAAGTGCAATATCAAAGTTACCCACACCATCTTTATTGAAAAGAATGTTTACAATACCATCTTTAGTATTTATCGACTCAATATTCATCGGCTCGCCTTCGTCATTAAAAAGTTCCTTAACAGACATTTTTATACTAAGCTCGCCCATATATACCAAAGTATCTCCGGCAAAAGGAGCCTTGTTAATAATGCTTAGCTTATCGATAGTAACATTAGCTTTCGGAAAATTTTTAAACAAGCTTAGGCTCACATCTTCAAACGCCACATTAGCATCTACATTTTCGTTAATTGTTTTAACGATCATTGCTTTTATTTTGTCTTTGAATAAAAAGGGTGCCGCTGCAAGGGCAATAATAACAACCAGTAAAACTATTCCGGTCCACTTTAAAACTTTCTTAACCATAATGACTTTTTAATTTGTGCGTCTAAGATATAAATATTAATGTTAACGAAAATTATCTTATGTTTATTTCATATGGCATAATCAGCTGATTGCCTTTTAACTGGCTTACACGTCTGATACGCTCAATAACACGATAGTTTTCTGCACCTACTTCTTCTTTAATAAATTCTTCTTTAGTTCCGAAAGCCGACAACCCAAGGCTTGATAAGATTTTTCCGAAATCTTTATCATATTCAGGATAGTTTTGGGTAGTGTAGTTTGTAGTCTTACCCAATTTTGCAGCATATTTTACAGCAGCATCAAGTCCGCCTATTTCATCTACAAGTCCATTTTTAAGCGCTTCGCTACCTGACCATACACGGCCTTGTGCAATAGCATCTACCTGCTCAAAGCTAAGTTTCCTGCCTTTAGCCACACGGCCTACAAAAGTTGTATATACTTTTTCTACACTTTCCTGAATGATAGCTCTTGTTTCATCTTTCAGCGGAGTGAAAACACTGTAGCCCGATGCATTTTTGTGTGTGCTTACCTGTTCTGTATGTACACCAATATTGTTAGACAGTTTCGTGAAGTTTGGCAATACACCAAATACCCCGATAGACCCGGTAATGGTACCAGGCTCTGCAAAGATCCTGTTGGCATTACATGAAATGTAATATCCACCCGAAGCTGCAAGGTTACCCATAGAAACAACTACCGGTTTTACTTTTTTAGTAAGTTCGATATCCCTCCATATAAGTTCAGAAGTTAATGCACTTCCACCCGGAGAGTCAACCCTAAGTACAATCGCTTTTACACTTTTGTTTTCACGTGCTGCTTTAAGGGCTTTTCTCATAGCGCCTTCGCCAATAACGTTTACATCACCATCACCACCTTTTATTTCGCCTTGTGCATATATTACGGCAATTTCATCTTCTGCAGTAGCTAGTATATCATTAAGTTCTGTAGCCTTAACATAGTCAAGTATGTCTACACTATTATAGTCTTCGTCTTTTTTAACCTTAAGTGCTTTTTTAATACCCGCATGAAATTCGTCTTCATAACCAATTTTGTCAATCAGTTTTACTTGTTTTGCAAGCTCTGGCGTACGTGCACCAAGATTATCGGCAATACTGTTAAGGGTATCTACCGGAATATTACGGCTTTTAGAAATATCTGATACTACAGAACTCCAAACCGAATTTAATAAAGCAGTTATTTGTTCCCTGTTCGCAGGGCTCATTTCGTTGCTAAGAAAAGGCTCAACAGCACTTTTGTATTTACCATGGCGTATAACTTCCATTGTTATACCTGTTTTTTCCTGAAGATCCTTGTAAAACATTACTTCAGACGATAAACCTTTAAAGTCGATTTCACCTACTGGGTTAAGGTAAATAGTATCGGCTACCGAGTTAAGGTAATAATCACTTTGCGAATATCCATCAGCATAGGATACTACAAACTTGCCCGATTTTTTAAAATCTTCAAGTTTATCACGCAGTGCTTTATTTTGTGCTATCCCTAACGATGTAGAGTTATTAGTAATCGAAATACCTTTTATTTTGTCATCCTTTTTAGCATAATCAATGGCTTTTATTACATCCATTAATCCGTCTTTAGGCTCAGAGTCAAACATCGCGAAATCTTTGTATTTAAATTTCCCGGCATAATCGTTTGTTACTTCAGTTATATCAAGTTCAATAACCGAGTTGTCTTTTACTGTTACTACTTCTTCCTTGCCACTACCTGCAGCAGCAACGCCAATAAGTACAATTACAAAAAAGAATATAAAGCAGAACAGGAACAGTCCTACAATCGTGGATAATACATTTTTTAAAAACTGCATAGTAAATAGTGTTTATTTTTTTAATAGGTCGCACATAGGGACAATATGTTACAACTGCGAAGATAGAATTTTAACATTGCTTCCTAATGGCTCTTTTAAATTTATTAACACGCCGCAATAATTTTAAAGTAGCATTAAATGTTTTAGTTACTTTGCAGCTATGAAATTTCAAAACACAGCCATATTAGGACTAGGAAGCAATATGGGCAATCGCCTCGAAAATTTGCAATCCTGTATCAATTATATCCATAATCATATTGCTACGGTAGTAAAAGTTTCCGGGTTATATGAAAACCCTTCTGTAGGTTTTGAAGGTGAAAATTTTTATAACTGCTGTATTGCAGTACATACACAAAAGCACCCGCAAGAACTTCTTTTTGCACTACAGGAGGCGGAACACCAGGGAGGAAGAGTGCGCAGTACAACAGAACGTTATCATTCGCGTACTATCGATATCGATACTATAGCTTTTAATAACGAGATCATTAACGATGATAATTTACAGGTGCCGCATCCACGGATGCAGGACAGAAATTTTGTACTCATTCCGTTGCGTGATATTTCTCCGGCGTGGGTGCATCCGATATTGAAACAGGATATACATACACTTATTGCGAATTGTGAAGATAAAAGCGAATGCGAATTTGTATTACAATTACCTGCCCCGATCGAGGAGTTTAAACCTCAACGTCATAATTACATTGCCATAGAAGGTAATATAGGAGCAGGAAAAACCAGCCTTGCAGGAAAAATAGCCGAGGATTTTAATGGTAAAATTGTTTTGGAACGTTTTGCCGACAATCCATTCCTACCGCAATTTTATAAAGACCCGCAGCGTTATGCCTTTTCATTAGAGATGTCTTTTTTGGCTGATAGATACCAACAATTAACCGACGATGTTTCGCAGTTTAATCTGGCATCAGATTTTGTAGTAGCCGATTATCATATCATCAAATCCCTTATTTTTTCTAAAGTAACTCTGCAGGATGATGAGTATACACTTTATAAAAAACTGTTTGATATAATGTATGGCGAAATGCGCAGGCCGGGACTTTATGTATATCTCTACCAAACTACGGCAACGCTTTTAGAGCACATAAAACTAAGAGGCCGCAGTTATGAAAAGGATATCAAAGCCGGTTATCTGGATAAAATAAATGAAGGGTACCTTGGTTTCATAAAAAACCAAAGTGGATTGAATGTATTGATAATAGACGTATCTAACCGTGATTTTGTCCATAATCAGCAGGATTACATATGGCTTTTAGAGCAGATACATTCGCATTCATAAAATAATGAATCCTTACAAATACATCGTTTTCGATTTTGATGGCACACTGGTGGATAGCAGGAGTGTTTTTATTTCCCTGTATAATGATCTGGCAACTAAACACGGTTATGCTTTAATGACCGAGGATAATTTGTCTGATCTTCGAAGCATGAGTATAAGTGAGCGTTGTAGTTATCTTAATGTGCCGTTGTATAAAATTCCGTTTTTGGTATCGGCTGTCATTAAAAAATATAAAGATGTTATTCCACAATTAGAGTTCAATGAAGGAATAGGGCAATTGTTAAGTTCATTGACTGAAAACAATATTAAGTATGCGATACTTTCTTCCAATTCTAAAAATAACATTGCGCAGTTTTTCGAGATGAAAGGAATTGTAAATAATGATATTTACTGCTCCCGTAGCATTTTTGGGAAACATGTACTTTTAAACAAATTCCTCAAGGAAAAGAAATTAGCCCCATCAGAAATACTCTATGTAGGAGATGAGCTTCGGGATATTATTGCCTGTCGTAAAAGCGGCGTGAAAATAGCATGGGTAAGCTGGGGTTATGATAACGAGCAGGTTCTTAAAAACAATAAACCGGATTATGTTGTACATAATCCGGCTGAAATTTTAGAATTGGCTTTGTAAGCCTATTAAGTGCTTTGCGTGTAGTATTTCTGGAAAATATCCCAAACCACAATCCCGGCACTTACCGATATATTTAGTGAGTGTTTTGTACCCAACTGAGGGATTTCTATAGTACCACTACACATTTTTATAGCTTCCTGCGATACGCCTTTTACCTCGTTGCCAAAAACAAGCGCATATTTTTTATTCTTTTCCGGACTAAAATCCTGCAGGTAAACGGCATCTTCCACCTGTTCGATAGCCCAAACGTCTACATTTTCTTTTTGTAATGATGCAATTACTTCAAGTACATCTTTGTTGTATTCCCAGGCAACAGTATCGGTAGCACCCAGTGCCGTTTTGTGTATCTCTTTATTGGGAGGTACAGCAGTTATGCCACACAGGTATATTTTTTCGATAAGGAAAGCATCGGCAGTACGAAATACAGAACCTATATTATGAAGGCTTCTAATATCATCAAGTATTAATATCAGAGGTGTTTTTTCAGCATCTTTAAAATCGGAAATACTCATTCGTCCCAGTTCGCTGTTGGCCAGTTTTCTCATGTAATAAAAGGAAATAAATAATGGCAAATGTAAGTATAATTTGAACGATGTTTTTTCTTTCTTTTGTTTGAAGACAGAAGAAAGAAGCGAGTAAGAAATTAATATTTTGAAAGACGATGGTCAAATGTTAATTCTTGAAGAAATTTTTTCCATTCTTCAAGAATTTCCAAAAAATCATTAAGTGGAATCTCTACTTCAGTACCCGTTTTATTAAATACGGCTCGTGGAGGAGGTGAAAAAATTTCAACTGATTCATAACTATTTCCACCAAAAATTGAATATCCATTAATTATCGGAGAAGTATATGAATTTATTTCATCGATAATATCCTGAGTGTATCGAATACCATTATCTTCCAAAAAACTGACTATTTCCTTATTGACTGATGTTCCATTTTGGGAGGTTTCACAAATGATTGTTGGGTATGGTCTCTTCTTATTTTGAAGTATAGTAAAACTAAGACCGTATTCTTGTGCTTTTGACATAATATATTATAAATATCTGTAATGTTTTTGAAAGGGCAGTTATAAATTATACCTATAATAGTTTATATAAATAATTTTAACTCCAGTTCTATTCATTTAATGAACCCTCATGCTTTTTCTCAAACCAAGCTGATGTTACCCCATACAATCCCCCAACTGGCTCGAGCGTCGTGTTCGTACCCAGTTATTATCTCTGAAAGACACGGATGATACCTTCTGGCTATTTGGGGTGTGTTGGTATCTGGCATAAATGAATACTATTTGTAATTAAATAAAATCTAAAAGTTTACTATTTAAGTTATATCACCAGGCATAAATTCAGAGGTTAGATAATAACTTAGATCTTCTGAAAATTGGTCTTGAAGTAAAGAAAAATTAATAGGACCATAACTTTCATTGTCTTGATCGTTATCTGTAGGCATATATATTAAAATGTTGAGACTACCATCACTATTGTAATGTGAATCAAAAATTTCTCTATAGCCCCATTCCTCAGTATAGTCACTATAATCATAATAATATTTTAGGGTTGTTTCAGGGATAGGCTGATTTGTTATTAAATTATAGTTTTGTCTACAAATAATGTTATTATAATTGTCATATAAAATATGTGTAATGAATGTTAAATTTTTATCATTATATTGTTTACGTAATTCAATGTTATTGTTTTGTATTGTCTGACGTACTATAGTAATTACATCATCTTTTACTTGGTCAGTATACAATTGGACAATATCATTTTCATTTTCACCACTATCTAAATAGTAGCTTATAGAAGTTAGTTGCCTATTTTCCATAACTTCTATTTTTTTTACAAAGCCGGTATTTTGATCAATAAAATTTTTTGTATAATAATCTAAATATTGGGCTTGTTGTTGAGTTATATTTTTATTTTCTAAATTTTTATATTCTATTGCCATATATCAATTATTAAAATTTCACTTTTGTTTCCGGTGGTATACTTCTTCCCTTTTCAGCTTCGGCTTTTGTGAAAAACACAAAATCTAATTTATCCAGTTTATTTGCTCGATCTGATGGTTTTAAGTTAAGTCTTGTAGGATCGGTCGTTTCCCCTAGCTGGTGCGAGTGTCACTTTTAATCTTTAAATCTTATACTCGCAGTTACCAAATATATAAAATTACAGCAATAAGGTTTTAAAAACCTTGCAGACATAAAAAAACAAAAACTCCGAAAACAACTACTGCTGTTCCGGAGTTTTATCATTAACTGCTAACCCAGCAATCAACTATAACTTTACTTTTTCACTTCTTCTTTAATGCTAATAGCTGCTCCACCACCTGGTGCCAGTTTTTGGTCCAGTTTGGTTTTGCTGTTTACCTTAATTGTTTTTATCTCATAACTTTTAGGGTTCTTCTCATAATCGGCATCTTTACCATCAGCATATACTGTTGCTAAATACGTTTTACCTTTTGGCAGGTACTCAAATGTAATTTTTGCTGTACGTGCATTTTCATCCGTAATAGCTCCAATATACCATTCGTTCTTGCCTTTGGCTTTACGGGCAATGGTAATATAATCTCCCGGCTCAGCTTCTAACACATAGGTATCATCCCAGTCTACCGCTACATCCTTAATAAACTGGAAAGCATCCAGGTGTTTGTTGTATGTCTCAGGAAGATCGGCTGCCATTTGCAACGGGCTGTACATTGTAACGTATAATGCCAATTGCTTAACCAGTGTAGTATGTACAAACGAATTGTTCTCCGGGTTATATACACTTACTTTAGTTTCGAAAATACCTGGTGTGTAGTCCATAGGGCCTCCCATAAGCCTTGTAAACGGAAGTATAGTTGTATGATCGGCGTTGTTACCTCCAAAAGATTCGTACTCTGTACCTCGTGCCGCTTCATTACCAATAAGGTTAGGGTATGTACGGCTTAATCCCGTAGGGCGCACGGCTTCGTGGGCATTTACCATAATTTTATATTCTGCCGCTTTTTTAATAGCATACAGGTAGTGATTTATTATTGGCTGGCTGTAATGGTATTCTCCACGTGGAATGATGTCGCCTACATAACCGCTTTTTACAGAGTTATAACCGTTATCTACCATAAATTGGTAAGCTTTATCCATGTGTCTTTCGTAGTTACTTACAGCTCCCGATGTTTCGTGGTGCATCATCATTTTTACTCCTTTAGATGCTGCATAACGGTGTAGCTCTTTCACATCAAAATCAGGATATGGAGTCACAAAATCGAATACAAATTCTTTCGATTTACCAAACCAGTCTTCCCAACCTTCGTTCCATCCTTCAACTAAAACAGCATCAAAACCATGCTTGGCTGCAAAATCGATATACTCTTTTACATGAGCCGTATTAGCTGCATGTTTACCGTTAGGTTTTGTTTTAGAATAATCTGTCTCACCAAGTTTCACACTCGTAAGGTCATTATATGCCCAGCTGCTTTTACCTGTAATCATTTCCCACCATACACCTACATATTTTATAGGCTTGATCCAGGAAACGTCTTTAAACTTAGTAGGCTCATTAAGATTTAATATCAGTTTAGACTGTAGTATGTCTGCTGCTTTATCACTAACCACTATGGTTCTCCATGGTGACTGCGTAGTTGTCTGCATATATCCTTTATCGCCAATGGCATCCGGCGTAAGCCATGACTCCAATATCATGTTCTTGTCGTCAAGGTTAAGTGACATACATGAATAATCTACCAATGCAGCCTCATGGATGTTAATGTAAAGACCATCGTTGCTTTTCATCATTAACGGAGTCTGCAGTCCTGTAGGCGAAAAGGTTTGTTGCGATGCATTTGGTGTTACTGCATCTTTCATTTTACCTCTAACTTCCGATAATTTTGAAGTTACCGTGCTATATTCCTGAGTGTCATAATCGCCCGGAAGCCAAAATGCTTTGTGATCACCCGCAAGAGCAAACTGGGTTTTCTCTTCTTTTATAACAAAATAGTTAAGCTCTTTTTGTTCCGGGAATTCATATCTAAAACCAAGTCCGTCGTTAAACAAACGGAATCTAACATTGATATAACGGCCTTTTTCTGCCTTCTGCGAAAGCGTTACCAATAGCTCATTATAATTATTGCGTATGTTTTTTTGTTCTCCCCAAACCGGACTCCAGGTTTCGTCAAAAGTAGCCTGAGCAGTTTTATCGATCGTAAAGCCTTCCAGCATATCGGCACCTTCTTTAAGATCAATACCTAATTTACTGGTTTTAATTACCGGCTTGTTTTTGTATGTTAATGTGTACGTTGGTTCTCCTTTTGAGCTAAGACTAAAATTAAGAACCAAATTTTTATCGGGTGATGTAATTTGTTGCGCATGCAGTGTTACGGCTGCCAGCACGAAAAAGGCTGATAACAGTTTTTTCATGGAATAATTGCTTTTATGTATTATTGGGAAAACGCCCAAATGCTAAGTTATCTAAAATTGGAAGATTAAAAAACGTTTTCCTTTTTTCACGGCAATGCAAACGTTTTCGTGTTGAGAACTTTTTGCCCACATCTCTTAATCGGGAGTAAAATGTCCCAAAAGTGAACCATTAAAATCACAAAATCTTGAACTTCATGATTTTCAATATTTTGGCAAAAAACAATATTCCACTCTTAAAATGCATATTCATATACTAAAAGTGGAACATTACCGGCATAAACATTAAACAAAAAAGCCCCACAATTGTGAGGCTTTTAGTAACAAATAATTCCATCTTTAAAAAAAACTAAGATGCTGTTTTTAGACGTTTAAGCAATGTCCTGTTAAGGTGGTGCTCAACGTATTCTCTGTCTATATGGAGTTCTTTTTCGTCAGATCCCGGAAGTTCATACATTGCCTCAGTAAGGATAGCCTCACATAACGAACGTAGTCCCCTGGCTCCTAATTTGTACTCCAATGCTTTTTCTACAATATAATCAAGCGCATCGTTTTCTACAGAAAGCGCTACATTATCCATACCAAACAGCTTAATATACTGTTTAACAAGGGCATTTTTAGGCTCTGTAAGAATTGCTCGAAGCGTTTCCCTATCTAGTGGATCCATATGCGTTAAAACCGGCATACGCCCAATGATCTCAGGTATCAGACCGAAGTCTTTTACATCCTTAGGAATTATATATTGCAGTAGGTTGTCCTTATCTATATTGTCTACATTACGAGATGTACTGTATCCAACAGCCTGCCTGTTAAGTCTTTTTGAGATGATACGTTCGATACCATCAAAAGCTCCACCGGCAATAAACAGGATATCCTGGGTATTAACTTCAATAAATTTCTGGTCCGGGTGTTTCCTTCCTCCTTTTGGCGGAACGTTTACCACAGTACCTTCAAGCAATTTAAGTAATGCCTGTTGTACACCTTCACCCGATACATCACGGGTTATAGATGGGTTATCGCTTTTACGGGCAATTTTATCAATTTCATCAATAAATACTATACCGCGTTCGGCTTTAGCAACATCATAATCTGCTGCCTGTAATAATCGTGTAAGTATACTTTCAACATCCTCTCCTACATAACCTGCTTCGGTTAAAACAGTAGCATCTACAATGGTTAGCGGTACATTAAGCATACGGGCAATGGTTTTTGCAACCAATGTTTTCCCGGTACCTGTTTGTCCCACCATAAGGATATTACTTTTTTCGATCTCTACATCATCATCACTCTTTTGCTGCATTAACCTCTTGTAGTGGTTATATACTGCAACCGAAAGTACTTTTTTGGTCTGGTCCTGTCCTATTACATACTGGTCCAGAAAAGCACGTATTTCTTTTGGCCTTTTAAGCTCCAGTTCTGCCGAAAGTGCCGACGATCCTGTTTGCCTTAATTCTTCAAGCACAATACCATGAGCCTGCTCGATACAGCGATCGCAAATATGCGCGCTGATACCTGCAATAAGCAAATTGGTATCTGGCTTTTTCCTGCCACAAAAAGAACACTCTAATATCTCTTTAGCCATTTTTTTTAAATTAATTACGCAACAATAAGACTCAAAAACAATCCTATTGTTACATAACGCAGAATTTTATTTTTATTCTCTTACTAACACTTCATCAATCATTCCATACTCCTTCGCCTCAGGTGCTTTCATCCAGTAATCTCTCTCACTGTCTTTATGTACTTTATCAAATGTTTGTCCTGAATGTTTTGCTATAATATCATAAAGCTCATCTTTCAGTTTAAGCATTTCACGCAGGTTAATTTCCATATCAGTAGCAACGCCCTGAGAACCACCAGATGGCTGGTGTATCATTACTCTTGAGTGTGGTAATGCCGAACGTTTTCCTGCTGCACCTGCACATAATAATACTGCACCCATAGATGCCGCCATACCTGTACAAATAGTAGCTACATCAGGTCTGATGTACTGCATGGTATCATAAATACCTAAACCTGCATAAACACTTCCGCCTGGTGAGTTAATATAGATCTGAATGTCTTTAGATGCATCTGTACTTTCAAGGAACAGTAATTGTGCCTGAACGATGTTTGCAATCTGGTCATCTATACCTGTTCCAAGAAAGATGATCCTGTCCATCATTAAACGTGAAAAAACGTCCAATTGAGCAACATTCATTTGGCGCTCTTCCATAATATAAGGCGTCATACCCATTGGGGTTACGCGACTTACGATTTTATCATAGTATAAATTGTTTATACCATGATGTTTTGTAGCATATTTTTTAAATTCTTTACCGTAGTTCATAGTCTTTTTAAAATTTTTAGTTTGTATAAAAGAACGAAAACGCCAGCCTGAAAAGGCTGACGTTCAAATATACTCATTTTTCACGAGAATTATTCTCCGTACATCTCTTTGATAAACTCCTGATAAGTAACGTCTTTAGTTTTAAACTTCACCTTTTCTTTGAAAAGATTAAGCATTTTTTCGCTCATTACCTGCTCAGACAATCTCTTAACTTCGTCTTTATTAGAAAGAACTCTTGCAACGATACCATCAACATCTGCATCAGTTGGGTTCATCTGGCCAAATTGTGCCATTTGTTTTCTGATAACCTCAGAAGTATATGACTTAAGATCTTCAAACGTAATTTGAAGATTATTTTCTGCCATTACTTTACCTTCAATAAGTTGGTAACGTAATCCATTTTCAGATTTTTTGAATTCTGCTGTAGCTTCTTCTGTTGTAAGTGGGTTTTCACCTGCAGTTTGAAGCCATTTAATTAAGAATCCTTCAGGTAGGTCGAACTTAGTGTTCTCAATAAGCGACTCCGTTACATCGTTAAGGAATTTCTGGTCAGACTGCGTAACAAACTGCTGCTCTGCATCTTCTTTGATTTTTTCTTTTAACTGTTCTACAGAAGTAATTACACCTTCACCAAAAAGCTTATCAAAAAGTTCTTGGTTAAGCTCTGCTTTCTCAGAAGTGTTTACTTCGTCAATTGTAAAGTTCACTTCGATATCAAGACCGTGAACATCATCATGGCCAACTTTAAGGAAGTCCATAAGTTTGTGGTCATCATCAAAAAGACCTTTTGTAGAAACAGTTACAACATCACCAGCTTTTTTACCAATGAATTTTTTAGCTGTTTTTTTATCTTTAAATATAGCTGTAGTAAAGTTTACAGTACTTTCAATACCTTTTTCTTCATTTGTAAATGTACCGCTGATATCATCTCCCTCTTCGATTTTCTCTTTAGAGATAAGTTTACCATATTGCTTTTGGATACGCTCTATTTGCTCATCAAGCATAGCGTCATCTGCAACGATATTGTATTTTACAATTTTGTTTTTAGCACCTAAGTCTACGCTAAATTCAGGAGCAAGTCCTAATTCAAAATCAAAAGAGTAATCATCAGCATCCCAATCAAAATCTTCCGTAAGTCTAGGAAGCGGGTTACCAAGAATATCAAGTTTTTCTTTAGCCAGGTAGTCGTTAAGCGAAGCCTGAAGTATTTTGTTTACTTCTTCCAGCAATACTGCTCTTCCGTATTGTTTAGTAATAAGGCTCATAGGTACTGCACCTTTTCTAAAACCAGGAATACTTGCTGTTTTCCTATAGTTTTCTAAAACCTTATCTACTTTTTGTTTGTAATCTTCCTTCGTTATAGCTACTGTTACAACAGCATTTAATGCATCTACCTGCTCTCTTGTAATATTCATTATCTAATTTGTTTTATTACCATCTAAATTTGGGTTGCAAAATTAAAGTTTTTTTACAACCCATACAAGTTTTTAAAGCATTGTATGCCAATATCCTGAAAAAAGAATTTTAATTTTTAATTATCTCTAATCTTTACCCGACAGGCCCGACACCAACGACTGACAAATAGATAGCACAAGACTAAAAACAACCGCCCAAAGGAAACTATCTACCGTAAAACCTTTCACCAGCTCATCACACAACAGAATTATTATTGCATTGATTACTAAGAGAAAAAGCCCCAACGTTAAAATAGTTACAGGCAATGTAAAAAGCACGAGTATTGGCTTTATAAAAATATTGAGCAGCCCCAGCACCACTGCAACAATAACAGCCGTCATAAAACTATCTACGTGAACACCGGGCATAAAATGAGCCAGGACAACAACGAGAATCGTAGTAAATAAAATGTTTATAAGTGTTTTCATATTGTAAAGTTTTACTGTAAAAATAAAAAAAGCATCCTGGTTTCAGGATGCTTTTAAGAAAATATTATAGCGTATTAATTAGAAGGCACAATTGTAGCTCCTGGATAATTACCCGCAACTACCATTGGCAGTTTTGCTTTGTAATGACTGTTTATTACTTTAATAACTTCGTTAGCCACAACCGCATACCCTCTTGCATTAGGATGTATCCCATCCAGAGAGAATAACACAGTACTTAACGAAGCTACACTAAAGTAGTTAGCCGTATATATCTGACCATCATCTGTTCTTAAACCACTAACCAACTGCTGCATAATAGCATTCATATCAGCAACTGCTAATCCTTTAGAAGCTGCGATAGACTTAATTGTAGCATTAAAGGTTTCTGTAGCCGTAGCTATTGCAGAAATTTCAGACGGCACCAACACCCACTGATCTCCCAATGGAACAGACACCCCGTTTATTTGTTGTGGATTTCCTCCTACTGTAGTCCCAATAAAAGAGCTTGCTGTTAAAACAAGAAGGTCATTGGCAGTAGCCTGTCTGTAAGAAGGTAAACCTAAGCCACTAAGATCTGTTAAACTTTCATCTTCAATAGTAACCGCATTTCCTGCACCTGCGTGAAAAACAATTGTTCTTTTTGCAGCTTCATCGGCAGTAATAAGACCACCGTTTTTAGCCAATTGTACTCCGCCATTGTACTGAGCAAATCCTTGGTTAAGCGCCCCCGCTGTTGCAGCATCCAGCGGCACCGGATTGTAAGGCACAGTAGTAAAATACGGGATAGATGTAACATTAGGAATAGTAGCAACCACTCCTTTTGCACCATTGCTGGTAAGTGTGTTTATAATTGTAGAGTAAGCACTTGCAAATACATTTGGATCTGTAATATCATTTGGACCATAAGTAGCCGGATTTAAATTACCAAGCCTATCTACACCTGCACCTCCAGATGTTGCATAAGCCAACACATCCATATTACCAATCCAGTTGGTAAAAAAGGTAGGATTTTTAGTCATTGCATCACCTAAAACAGTAGCACTAGGTGAAGTAGCATGACGTACGAAATATGGATTAGCCTGCCCTGTAGCTACACCAGCAATATTTCCATAACCAGGTGCCAGTACGTGAAATGATTTCGCACCCGGAACTCCCATATTATTATAAGCTTTAGCTTGTAAATTTTCAAGATTCATGGTTGCAGGTTTAGAAATAGGCTCCGGACCCGGAACTGCCTTACCTACATTTAAAACCAATCGTGTAGATGATATCTGAACACCTCCAAGTAAAAACCCTCCGGTATTATTCACATCATCAGCATATGAGGGCTGTTCAAATGTACCACCACCTACAAGTGCAAATTGCTGCGCAAGTGTATTAGGAAATGAATAAGCCTGGTTTGTTCTAGACACAGTACCATCCATATACCCCGAAGTAAGCGAGTTACCTATAGCTACATACGAACTAAAATCGGCTTCTCCCGCACTATAACTACCATTAGTAACCTCATTATCAAATTCAGGTTCGCAGGCTGCAAATCCTGCAGCAAGCACCGCTAAGTATATAATTTTATTTTTCATGTCTAATTAAAAGTTATAGGTTACACCAATACCCGGAGAGAATACAACATTTTTATAAGTACCTTCAAATTTAACAAGGTTACCACCTTCGTTAAAGTAGTTATAAGAGTTTGTAGTCTCTTTAAAGTGAAGGTAAAGGAATGAAACATCTACACCTAAATTTTTAGTTACCTGGTATGTTGCACCACCAGTAAAACCTGTAGAATCGTTTCTTGGGGTTTCTGGCGCAAAATAGCCATCCTGAACCGGGCTTTCATCAAAGTACATACCTGCACGGAAAGCAAATTTGTCGTTTGGCTTAAACTGTGTACCTATCCTGTAAGTACTTGAATCTTTATAGTTACGTGGATTTACCGATGTTGGTGTAGCATTTTTAAAATCTACTACTAACGCTTCATATTTATGCCACATAGCTCTGTTATAATCAACAGCCACTAACCATTTATCACTAAACTGTACAGAGAAACCTGCTGTAATTTCTGCCGGCAACGGAAGATCTGCATTAAACTGAGTATCAGTATAGGTTCCCTGTAAGAATGCAGGAAGATTATGAAAAGAAGCATCACCATCACGGGCCTCCATTGTAATTTCAGATCGATAGTTAAGTCCCAATCTTATTTTTTTGGTAGGATTAAACATAAAACCTGCTGTCCAACCCCATGCACTAACGCCCGAAGCATCAATAGTAACATTAGATCTTTCACCTGCTTCATTCGTAAGGCTTCTGTCTATATTTCTATTGAAATTTACTTTTCCGGAAACATATATAGGCCCCGCACCAACACTAAATTCCTCACTTACTTTTACCGATACGGTTGGCTGAACATAAATAGCTTCCAACTCAATATTATTTACAAGGTGCGAACCCTGCCAGTCTTTATCCCACTCTACAGCACTACCATATGGCGTGTAAACTGAAACACCTACCGAAAGCCAGTCGGTAGCCTTATAAGCCGCATAAAAACTAAAAGGTGTACCTGTGTTTTCTGTAGAAGCTTTCCAGTTATACAGTTCGTTTTGAAATTTTGTTTTTGCAACAAGCATATTGCCGCCTAGCGAAAAACTGAACTTGTCCTTAAGGAATACTGCTCCGGATGGGTTAAAGAACAATACCTCGGCACTGCTGTTTACCACAGCCACACCCGTATGCCCCATGGCTAATTGTTTCTGACCCTGAAGGCTCACTCGATATCCACCTGCAAATGCAGATGTTGCCAGAGCCATCATTGTTAAAGATAAAAGTTTTCTCATAGTTTAAAAAAGTGTTAGTTTTCCATTTCTAATTCTTATATCAAATTTATAATAAATTACGGATTATACAATTTTTTAGACAAAAATATTATGCATTCATAGTAATTTATTTACCAAAAAATACAACGATATTTTGACAATACATCATAAAAAATGTTTAAATTTTACACAATACACTAAAAAATACACTTATTACCGAGTTTAACCTTCAACCAAATCGCCTCTAAAGAGCTTCTTTTAAAATATTAACAAAAGCATAAATAAGTACGAGACCTGGGTATAATATAGTACATTACCTAATAATTTATAATTATGGCATTATTAAAAAAGATAATTATTACAGTTGCAAGTTTAGCGGTAGTGCTTGTTCTACTTAATTTTGGCATCAGTTATTGGATATCCAAAAAACTCCCTGCAATACTTCATTCCGAAAAAGACTTCCCTTACAATATAAGTTATGAAGACCTCGATATACGACTCCTAAGCGGCAGCTTTACTATTCATAATGCGCAAATGGCTCCTAAAGATAGTGTTTGGGCAGCCGAACACAAAGGTGTTTTTGGCAAAATAGAATCTGTAGAGGTACAGAATTTTAGCCTGTGGGCTTTGCTTCGTAGCAATAAGATCAAAGTAAAAAAAGTAATTATCGATTCTCCGGAAATCGTGCTTTATTTTAGGGAGAAGAAATACAACGCCAAGGATGATTTTGCAAAACCTTTCGAAAATGCCATTTCTACCGGAAGCCTGGAAATAAAAAACGGAAGTTTTAAAATGCTCGACTCATTACAAAAACCAACCTTTAAAGCATCAAACATACATTTCAACCTTAATAATATAAAAATAGACAGCACTACCGTACAGGAAAACATACCTGTACGCTATAGAGATTACAGCCTTAAATGCGATAGCCTTTTTTACAGGGCAGACAAGTTTTATAATATTATAGCAGGAAATATAACATCTACCGATAGCACGCTTGCCATAACTAACTTTAAATACATTCCGCAGCAAACCCGCAAGCAATTCAATAGCATGATCCCTGTAGAAAAAGACCAGTTCAATATTTCGGCAGATAAAATAAATATTCCGAAAATCGACTGGGGCTTTTACAACGATACACTATATATGCATTCACCCGAAATGGTTTTGCAAAAAGTTAATGCCAATATATACCGCGGTAAAATGCCTAAAGATGATCTTACCCGTAAAAAACTATACAGCGAGCTTTTACGTTCCATAAAATTCGATCTTAAAGTCGATAAGCTTCTTTTAAAAAATTCATTGGTCGTATATGAGGAACAACTTGACTACTCAAAACCGGCAGCAAAAGTTAGCTTTTCTAAATTTTATGCTACGATAGCCAATATTTACAGTCCGGTTCGTAAATCTAAATTACCCGTCACAACCATAGACGTACAATGCCTGTTTATGAAATCGGCACCATTAAAAGTAAACTGGTCTTTCAACACTTTGGACACTAGCGATTCATTCACCATTATCGGGCAGCTCCAAAATATTAAAAGTGAAGAAATAGATCCGGTAACAAAACCTTTAATGAATGTTACAACAACAGGCGACCTTAATGGTGTGAAATTCACTTTTAACGGAAACAGGGAACGCGGCAAAGGCACCTTTGCTATTGATTATGATGATTTGAAAGTAGATATTTACAAGAAAGACGGCAAAAAGAAAAATAACCTTATAAGCGCCATTGGAAACTTACTGGTTAAAGATCACAATAAAGACAGACCTAAAGAAACCAATGTTGAAGTAGATCGAAAAAAAGACAAATCGGTGTTTAATTTCCTCTGGCGATTTGTAGAACAGGGGCTTAAACAAACAGTGCTTCCAAAAGTACTTACTAACGAACCTGACAAAAAAGAGAAAAAGAAAAAATGATCCGTTTTAAAACAGAGAGATCCTTCCTTGGTCAGGAGACAGTAATTTGTGTCATCCTGACCAAGGAAGGATCTTTTATTAATTCTTAAATCTGCTTAAAGGCTTATGCTTCTAAAAACGCCAAGGTCTCTTCTAAAAAATCTTTAGGATTTTCTGCATGAAGCCAGTGTCCGGAGTTTTTAATATCCTTTATCACTGCATTAGGAAAATGGGATTTAATAAGACCAAAATCTTCATCTTTGATATACCTCGATCTATCCCCACGTAAAAAAAGTGTTGGCCCGTCAAAATGTGTTCCTTCCGGAACAGCCTGACCTATATTATCCAACTTTTCATTAAAAACAGGCAGATTGAATCTAAATGCAAGCTGATCCTGCGTTTCCCTATACACATTTTTCATAAGAAATTGTCGGGTACCAAAATCGGTAACATATTTTGCTATTGTTTCTTCTACTGCAGCACGGTCCGGCTTAACAGAAAAATCTACTGCGTTTAAAGCCGCCATAATATCCTGATGATGTGGCGCATAATATTTAGGGCCAATATCTGCCACTACTAGCTTATTAAGCCTGTCCGGATGCTGAACAGCCAAAAACATAGCCGCCTTACCTCCCATCGAATGACCAATAAGATCTACTTTATCTAAGTTATTCGCATCACAATAATCAATGAGATCCTGAACCATAACATCATAATCAAAAACATCCGAATGGAAGCTTTTACCATGATTACGCATATCTACAGCATGCACCTCGTATCCGGCAGCAGCATATTGTCCTGCAAGGGTCTTCCAGTTATCAGACATTCCCAAGTAACCATGAACAATCAACAACGGTTTTCCCGAACCTTCAATTCTTGAATGTAATAGCATAGTGTTTTATTTTAATTTTTGCAGGTACATATTCACCACGTTTTCCAACCCTAAGTACAACGACTCAGCAATTAACGCATGACCAATGGAAACCTCCAACAGTCCGGGAATATTCTCTTTAAAAAATTTAATATTATCAAGACTTAGGTCATGCCCTGCATTTATACCTAAACCAAGCGTATTGGCAAGATTAGCAGAAGCAACATAAGGTTTTATTCCATCATGGTTACCAAGACCATACTCATGAGCAAAAGCTTCGGTATATAATTCAATCCTGTCGGCACCAGTTTCTTTAGCACCTTCAATCATTGCTAAAACCGGATCGACAAATATAGAAGTCCTTATCCCGTTGCGTTGAAACTCCTTGATCACTTCCTGTAAAAAGCTTTTATGCTTTATAGTATCCCATCCTGCATTAGATGTTATAGCATCATCTGCATCCGGAACAAGAGTAACCTGAGTAGGTTTTGTTTCCAAAACAAGTTGAATAAATTTATCTACCGGATTGCCTTCAATATTATATTCTGTATACACAACAGGCACAAGATCACGCGCATCCTGATAACGGATATGTCTTTCGTCCGGCCTTGGGTGAATGGTTACACCTTGTGCGCCAAATTTTTGCACATCGGCTGCAACCTTTAATAGATTAGGTACATCGCCACCTCTTGAATTCCTAAGAGTAGCTATTTTATTTATGTTTACGCTTAATTTTGCCATATCTTTGTTAAGTATCCAATTTCATACAAAAATACAAAGTTAAAAAGGCACAATGTGCTATTTTTTGATTATTTTGCATAATATATTTTACGATTGCCCATGACCGAAATTACAGATTTCATTAATAAAGATATAAAGGCTTTACGCACTACAGATACTGTTGCCGATGCACAGGATCTTTTTGCCGAGTATCCTTTTTCACATTTCCCGGTACTGGAAGAAGGCATCTATATAGGATCGGCAAGATCTGAAGATGTAGAACAAATTGACATCGAAAAAACAATGGCCGACCTGCGTTATAGCTTCGACCGTTTTTTTGTGAGAGACAATGCGCTATGGCTTGATGTGCTGGAAGTTTTTGCTAAAAATGAAACCAATCTTTTACCTGTATTAGACAAAGACAATAAATACCTTGGCTATTACGAAATCACTGATATTATTACGTTTTTCCACGAAACTCCTTTCTTAAAAGAAAACGGAGGTATTCTTGTTGTAGAAAAAGGCATTACAGAATACAGCATGAGCCAGGCTGCCCAAATTGTAGAAAGCAACAACGGCAGGTTACTAGGCCTATTCATTTCTGAAGCTAACTTGGAAAAAGTACAAATAACACTAAAAATCAGCCTAGGCGGATTAAGCGAAATAATCCAGACTTTTAGGAGATATAACTACGATATTATTACCGAACACCAGGAAGACGTATACCTGAATACGCTTAAAGACCGATCTGATTATTTAGATAAGTACCTGAACATATAAACAAAAACACCATGAAGATCGCTGTTTACGGACAATATTATAAAGATAATACCGAAGAGATCATAAGCAAACTATTGACTGTTTTTGAAAAGCACAACCCCGAAGTAGTTTTTGAATCTAATTTTTACAATATGCTTAATGAATACAATTTATTAAGCAAAACCTACAATGTATTTTCGAGACATGAAGAAGTAGAAGGTTTTAACTTCTTTATTTCTATAGGTGGAGATGGTACAATGCTTCGTGCAGCTACTTATGTACGCAATAAAAACATCCCAATAATAGGTATAAATGCAGGCCGTTTAGGCTTTTTGGCTAATGTGCAGCAGGAAAACATAGAATTACTGATACCACTCATTTTTAAAAATGAGTTTAAAATATCTCCACGATCATTACTTACATTGGATTATGACGGAAGAACCGAAGAGCTTGAAGGCCTTGACTATGCGCTTAATGAAATAACCGTAAGCCGCAAAGACACTACTTCTATGATTACAATAGAAACAAGGCTTAATGGTGACTATCTTAACTCCTATTGGGCAGATGGCCTTATTGTTTCTACCCCTACCGGCACAACAGGATATTCTTTAAGCTGCGGCGGTCCTATTTTAATTCCTGAAGTGACCAGTTTTGTAATAACTCCTATTGCCCCACACAACCTTAATGCGAGGCCACTTGTTATACCGGACGACACAGAGATAGAGCTTATAGTTTCCAGCCGTGAAGAGCAGCACCTTATATCGCTTGACTCCAGAAGAATAACTGTAGATGTAGAAACAGTGCTCCGCATAAAAAAAGCACCTTTTAAAATTAATTTAGTAGAATTCCCACAAGAAAAATTCCTGGTAACCCTGCGTAAAAAATTATTATGGGGCGAAGACAAACGAAATTAATATCACATTTTTACGCTACTTGCATACTACACCGCATCTTCTTTCGTTTTCAAGTCTGTATTTAGTATCAATTATGTTATTATAGATGTAAAATGTCTATTGTTACGATAATTAGAAATCTATATTGTTATATTTGCACCCAATTTTGAAGGAATGAATCGGATCTTATTTATTTTAGTATTAATCTCAATGTCTTTTAGGACTGAAGCTCAAATAAATGAGCTTGGAGTTTTTATAGGAGGCAGCAATTATATTGGCGATGTTGGCCCAACAAATTATGTTGCGCCTAACGATCTTGCATTGGGAATACTATACAAATGGAACAGAAGTCCTCGCCATTCCTGGAGAGCATCGTTTACTTACGCTAATATATCTTCAAAAGATTCCGACTCGGAGGTATCTGGCAGGAAAGAGCGTAACAATGAGTTTGAAAATACCATAAAAGAATTATCTTTAGGCCTGGAATTCAATTTTCTAGACTTTAACCTTCATGAGTCCGATTTTAAGTTAACACCATATATATATGGTGGATTAAGCTATTTTTGGTCAGACGAATTATATATAAACAACCGTCAGACAAGAAGAGGAGACTCTACAGGTAATCTTGCAATACCAATGACAGTAGGCATAAAAACTAACATAATTCAAAATTTCGTAATTGGCTTTGAAGTAGGCGCACGCTATACTTTTACAGACAATTTAGACGGAAGTAACCATAAAGATTACCCTCAGCTTGCTTTTGGTAATCTTGAGAGCGACGACTGGTATGTATTTACCGGCTTTACACTAACCTATACCTTTGGTGAAAAACCTTGCTACTGCGCTGAATAAGTATGGATATAAAAACTACCATAAATACAAATAACCTACCTAAACATCTTGCAATAATAATGGATGGCAATGGCCGTTGGGCTAAAAAGCAGGGATTAATTCGCGCCTTAGGCCACGAAAGCGGCACAAAAGCTGTAAGGCTAACTGTAGAGGCATGTGCCAAATTAGGCATAGAGAACCTTACATTATATGCTTTCTCTACCGAAAACTGGAACAGGCCAAAAATGGAAGTAGACGCCTTAATGAATATTTTGGTAAATGCCTTAAAAAAGGAACTGCCTACACTTATAAACAATAGTATACGACTAAACACAATAGGCGATATTGAACAATTGCCATCTAAAGCGAAAAGACAGCTTTTAGATGTTATAGAACAAACTAAAAACAATAGTAAGATGGTACTTACCCTGGCCTTAAGTTATGGCTCAAGGGAAGAAATAATCTCTGCTGTAAAGAGAATAAGCGAAAAAATTAAAACCGACCAGTTAACAATAGCAGATATTAGTGAATCTACCATAAACGAGCATTTGTACACACACGACTTGCCCGATGTAGACCTCGTAATAAGGACCAGCGGCGAGCAGAGAATAAGCAATTTCCTGCTTTGGCAGATAGCTTATGCCGAGTTGTATTTTACAGATGTGTTATGGCCCGACTTTAGGGAAAAAGACTTACATGAAGCAATTATCAGTTATCAAAAAAGAGAACGTAGATTTGGAAAGACCAGTGAACAAGTTAAATAAAAAAATAATGTTTCAAAGAAGCGTTAAATTACTTTTAGGCATCATACTATTTGCAACAGCCAGTACTACTGCCGTTGCACAGGAAAATGGCCCACGTTTGGAATCGGGCAGACAATACATTCTTGCCGATGTTCTTGTAACAGGAAAAACCACCTATAATGAGCAAACCATTGTACAATTTACAGGTCTTGAAAAAGGCCAGTCAATACAAGTGCCTGGTGACGAGCTTAGTAATGCCATTAAAAAGCTTTGGAAACTTAAGCTTTTTAGCGATGTTAACTTTTTTATCGACAGAACTGTAGGTGACAGCATATACCTGGAACTTAATATTAACGAATTACCTAAAATTAGCGATGTAAAAATACAAGGGATAAAAAAAGGTAAAAGCGAAACGATAATTAAAGATACCCAGCTAACAAAAGGAAAAGTAGTAAACGAAAACCTTATTACTACTACCAAAAACTACATTGAAAACAAGTATAAAAAAGATGGTTATTACAATACTAAAGTAGCCATTAACGTAATCCCCGATAGTATTAATACCGTGAAAATGGTAGTTAATATTGATAAGGGCAAAAAAGTAAAAGTTAAGGATATTACCTTCACAGGTAATTCAGAACTCTCTGCTTCAAAGCTTAGAAAAGCGATGAAAAACACAAAGGTTAAGGCTTTCCCTAACCCGTTACGTATTTTTAAATCGTCAAAATTTGTTGCAGATAAATACAAAGAAGACCTAACCAGTATTGTTAATAAATACAAAGAAAGAGGATTTCGTGATGCTCGTGTACTTTCAGACACTGTAGTATACGACCCTAATAAAAATCTTGTATCTATAGCCATTAAGGTAGAAGAAGGTAGAAAATACTACTTTGGAGACATAAAATACATTGGTAACACCGTATATACTAACCAACAGCTTAATCATGTATTAGGTATTAAAAAAGGTGAAGTTTATAATGGTATCTTATTACAAAAAAGGATAGCTGACCGTGAGAAACCAGACGGACAAGACCTTACCAACCTTTACCAAAACAATGGTTATTTGTTTTCTAACATTAACCCTGTAGAGGTAAGGACTGCTAATGATACTATTGATTTTGAAATTCGAATAGTAGAAGGCCCAATTGCATACTTTAACAATGTAACTGTAATAGGTAACGACAAAACAAACGACCACGTAATTTACAGGGAATTAAGAACAAGGCCGGGAATGCGTTGGAACAAAGAAGAAGTGATCGGTACAATTCGTGAACTTGGTGCACTTGGTTTCTTTGATCCTGAAACCATTCGCCCGGATGTTAAAAACCCAGACCCTGCTACAGGAACTGTGGATGTTGAGTGGAATATTACCGAAAAAGGTTCAAGCCAGATAGAACTACAGGGAGGCTACGGTGGTGGTGGTTTTATCGGAACATTAGGTCTTTCCTTCAATAACTTCTCTATGAGAAATATATTTAACAAGGAAGCCTACAAACCATTACCAATGGGTGATGGTCAAAAATTATCATTACGTTTACAAGGAAGCACATATTTCCAAACCTACAGCTTATCGTTTACAGAACCTTGGTTTGGAGGTAAAAAACCAATACAATTGTTCACCTCGTTTTCACATAGTAAACAATATTTATACAATTATTCAAGCCGTGATGTTGACAGAAATAGAAGTTTTACTATAACTTCGTTATCGGTAGGTATGTCAAAAAGGTTGAGTGAACCAGATCGTTTTATGAGATTATCGCATTCGTTTACATTCCAATATTATGATTTAAATAATTATAACACAGGATTGTTTACCTTTGGAGATGGAACATCTAAGAACTTTAACTATACTATTGAATTAAGCAGGGACAACAGAGGTCGCAACCCGGTTTACCCAACTTATGGTTCATTGTTTAGCATAAGTGCAAGAATGACTCCTCCTTACTCATTATTTAACGGTATAGATTATGCCAAACTTGGTGAGAAAGAAGAGTATAAATTAAAAAATAATACCTCCCAAATTGTTACAGGTACAAATGGTGTAGGTATAGGTCCTGGCGAATATATAGACGAAAATGGGAATCGTGCAGAATCAGCAGCAGGCGCAGCAGCAGATAAAAGTAAAGTAGATCAAAAAAGATTTAACTGGCTTGAATATTACAAAGTTAAATTTAAGGCAGATGCATATACAAAACTTGCTGGTCAGCCATCACACGAACTGGTTTTACGTTCTGTAGCAGAGTTTGGTTTTATGGGCGCATATAATGCCGACAGAGGATTAGTACCATTTGAAAGGTTCTATCTTGGAGGAGATGGTATGGCAAACTATGCACTAGATGGAAGGGAAGTAATTGGAATGAGAGGGTATCCTAATCAGTCGCTATCACCTGTTGATCCAATAAGTGGAATACAGATAGGCGCAACGATATATAATAAGTTCTCATTAGAGCTACGTTACCCTATAACATTAAAATCGCAGGCATCAATATTTGTTCTTACATTTGCCGAAGCTGGTGCATCATATGAAAGATTTAGAAACTACAACCCGTTTGCGCTTAAACGTTCAGCTGGTGCAGGTTTAAGGGTTTTTATGCCGGCATTTGGAATGCTTGGAATCGATTTCGGTTATGGATTTGATTCGGTTCCGGGAAGTACACAAAAATCAGGAATGCAAACGCATTTCATCATAGGACAACAGTTTTAAAAAATTGGCATGATATTTTCTAATACGTAAAAAGGTTATGAAAAAATGTTTTCTTACAGTACTTATTGCTTTAGCTACTTTAACTGCTAATGCCCAATCACGAGGCGGTGTAAAAATCGCTTATATTGATATGAATTATATTCTGGACAAGGTTCCGGATTATGCCGAAGCCAAAAACCAACTTGAGCAAAAAGCATCAAAGTGGAAACAGGAATTGGAAGTAAAAAGAAATGAAATTAGCAAACTCAAAGAAAGCCTTCAGCAAGAAAAAGCGCTTTTAACGAAAGAGCTTATAGAAGAAAGAGAAGAAGAAATTGCATATCAGGAAAAAGATTTGCTTGACTATCAGGAAAAAAGATTTGGCCCTACCGGCGATCTTATTTCACAAAAAGCAGTATTAGTTAAGCCAATACAGGATCAGGTATTTACTGTTGCTCAAGATCTTGCCGCACTTAGAAATTATGATTTTGTTTTCGACAAATCATCAGATCTTACTATGCTGTTTGCAGCAAAAAAACACGACATAAGTGACCTTATTATAAAAAGGCTTACAAGAGCTGCTAAGCAGGATAAGTTAAGCAGTAAAGAAGTAAAACAACTTGAAGAGCTTGAAAAGAAAGAAGAGTTAGAGTCTAACCCTGACTATGCCGAAAGGCAAAAACTTCTTGAAGACAAGAAAACAGCAAGAGAAAAGAAACTTGAAGAGCGTAAAGCTTTGCAGGAAGAAAAGAAAAGAGCTTACGAAGAGAAACGTGAGCAAATGAAACAGGAAAGAGATGCCAAAAGGCCTGGTGCTAAAACGCCAGCATCGACAGACGCTTCAGCATCCGATGGTAGTGGAGACAAAACGGCTGCTCCTACTGGTGAAGACACAACCGGTACTCCAGAAAAAACTGACGCTGCTAAGACTGCAGAAGAGAGACAAAAAGCTGCTCAGGCTGCAAAAGAAGAACGCGAAAGAAAAATTGCAGAGAAAAAACAAGCCATAGAAGACAGAAAGAAAAAAATACTGGAAGACAGAGAAGCGGCTAAAAAAGCAAGGGAAGAAAAATTTAAAGAAACACAGGAAGAAAAAGCTGCTCCAACAGACGGAAATAAATAAACCCTTTACACTAAATTCGAACAAAAACAAAAATTAATAATAAATACTTTAAATGATGAAACAAGTGAAATCTTTATTAATCGCTGCACTACTTTTCGTAGGAATGAGCCAGACAGTATCTGCACAGGCAAAAGTTGCACATATTAATCTAAGCGAATTAATGACTTCAATGCCGGAAATGAAAGCAGCAAATGCTCAACTTGAAAAACTTGGCAAAACATACGATACCGAGTATAACACAATGGTTGAGGAATTTAGAACAAAAATAAAGAAATATGATGCTGAAGCTGCTACTGTAGGTGATGCTGTAAATGATACTCGTCAGACAGAAGTACAGGAAATGCGTTCAAGAATTGAACAATATCAACAAACTGCTGCTAAAGAATTGCAAACTAAACAAGAAGAGATTTACAAACCGATAATTGAAAAATCTAGACTAGCTATCCAAAAAGTAGCAAAAGCTAAAGGATACCAATATGTATTAGATTCTACAATCGGTAGCGGTGTTCTTCTAGCAGATGGTCCAGACCTTTTAGCAGATGTGAAAAAAGAACTTGGCTTCTAATTTCTGACATTAGAAAATTCAAAATATAAGAACAGCTCATTTTATGAGCTGTTTTTTTTATATTTGTTATATGGATAAAAGCACAAACCCTATCGGATTATTTGACTCAGGCATTGGTGGTACATCTATTTGGAAAGAAGTACATCGTTTGCTACCTAATGAAAACACCATTTACCTTGCCGATAGCAAAAATGCTCCTTACGGACAAAAAACAAAAGAAGAAATCATAGACCTGAGCTGTAAGAATACCGAATTTTTACTTGAACAGAACTCTAAAATAATAGTAGTGGCCTGTAATACCGCGACTACAAATGCCATAAAAGAATTAAGATCAAAATACGATGTCCCTTTTATTGGTATAGAACCTGCCATTAAACCTGCAGCTATTCACACTAAAACAAAAACAATTGGCATCCTGGCTACAAAAGGAACCCTCTCCAGCGAGCTTTTCTACAAAACGGTATCGAATCTTAAAGGAATAAATGTAATCGAACAGGTAGGTTATAATTTGGTAAAATTAATAGAAGAAGGCAAGATGGAATCTGAAGAAGTAAAAGAACTTCTAGAGAAATACCTTCACCCTATGATAGAAGCCAATATTGATCATCTGGTGCTTGGATGTAGCCATTTCCCGTATATTGTGCCGCAGATAAAGAAAATCCTCCCTCAGAGCGTTAAAATCATCGATTCCGGCAAAGCAGTAGCGAAACAGACAAAACTTATTTTAGAAGAAAATAAATTATTAAACGATTCTAATAAAAAAGGGGATCTTAAATTTTATACAAATTCAGATCCCGCCGTTTTAAATGCTATTTTAGAAAACAAATATGATGTTGTGAGCAAAGACTTCTAGTCTCTATTTATCTTTTTCAAACCACGAAGAATACATAACATAATTATTTGATATTCTTTCTATTTCTCCTGCGAAATCAGAAGCACTAATATCTTTAACCTTCTTAGCAGGAACCCCTGCATATATCGTCCCCGACTCTACAATCGTATTTTGGGTAAGCACTGCACCTGCAGCAATAATAGAATTGCTTTCTACCACACAGTTATCCATTACAATAGCACCCATACCAATTAGCACATTATCTTTAATAGTACACCCATGCACAATAGCATTATGCCCTATTGATACATTATTACCAATCTCTGTTGGGTGCTTTTGATAAGTAGCATGAATAACAGCTCCATCTTGTATGTTTACCTTATTCCCTATTTTTATATAATGCACATCGCCCCTTATCACAGCATTAAACCATATACTACATTGCGCCCCCAATGTAACATCACCTACAATAGTAGCATTTTCTGCAATAAAACAATCCTCAGGTATCTGAGGATACTTTCCGTTAACTTCTTTAATTACCATAGTGTTCTAAAAAAATCGTCCCGATAAAAATATATCGGGACGGAATTAATAATATTACCTTATAAGAGTTAATTAACTGCAGGACAATTACAATCGTATTTCTCCCTCTTGCAGAATAAATTAAGACCTAGGGTTATCTGATGAAATCCTCCATTGTCAAATTTAACAGCTCCTGTTAAATAAGAATATGTGTAAGAAACCATGAAATTTTTATAATTCACACCTAATATAGGCGTAATGTATTGTAATGTTTGATCAGAAGTACCTACACCGTCAATATACTGAGCCGATTCTAAAGCTCTTCTGTATGATAAACCTCCCCATAGTCTTCCAAAGTCCATTTCTTTATAAAGCTTAAGGTTAACATCGATTGTTTTTTCTTTAGTTTCATCAACCATTTTAAACAATATCGATGGCTCCCACTGTAATGACTCCTGGAATCCAAAAACATAACCTACGCTAAATAAGTAAGCTGTAAGGTTATCACTTTCATAATCTGTATAAAGATTTCTTTTACTTTTAATAACATTTTTAGCTGTAACGTGAGCATAAAAATCAAGATAGTGGTAAGATGCACCAATATCAACATTAAAATAAGAATCTTTTTGTTTCATACCACCGTCAACAATTGGATCAAACTCAGGATCAAATTCAGTTTCGTCAAGACGACTGGAAATAAGACCGCCGCTCATACCAAAAGATAATTGATTAAGGTCATAATCACTTCTTGAAAAACGTATATGGTGAGCGTAAGTTAATTTCGCTCCTGTTTGAGAATGATAACCATTCTTATCGTTAAACGCAATTACTCCAATACCAGATGATGGGCCTACGCTACCATTAAAACTCATAGTTTGTAATTGAGGGGCGTCATCTTGTCCAAACCATTGCTGGCGAGCTGTAAGTCTAATTTTTGCACAATTAGCTGCTCCAGCCATAGAGGGGTGAATAAGGTAATAATTATCAGATAAATAATCTGAATATACTGCAATACCTTCCTGTGAAAAAGACAGTTGTGTTAATAACAATCCAAAAATTAGGTAAATCTTTTTAAAATTCATGTTGACCTTTTCGTTTAATGAGAAATGCGCTTTTTTGTTAGACCATTTTGGTAATTAGTGTCAAATATAATATTCCCATTTATATTACAGGGCTTTATCCTCCCGCAACACCTTTATCTTCCAGTAATTTTCCATAGCGGTCAAATATATAAATTTTTGCGTTAGGTTGGTAATTTAATCATAATATTATTAAAAAAATGCTGTCATCCCTGACAGCATTTTTTTAATAAAGACAGAAATTAACGTTTTAAAGAGAAATGCGATTTAAATTCTTTGGTTACTTCGGTGTCTCCTATATATTCTTTATAGGTTACCGTGAACCAGTAATCGGTGGACGTTACAGGACTACCGTTAAAGGTTCCATCCCATCCTTCGCCGTTGGCTGCGATCTGTTTGATCAGTTTGCCATAACGGTCGAAGATGTAAATCTTAGCATCAGTTTGTTCTCCAAGGCCGATGATATTCCAGGTATCATGGAAACCATCTCCGTTAGGGGTAAAGAAGTTAGGGTAGTCGATAATGCTTACGCCGCTTATTACCAGTTCATCACATGAGAACTCTCCTGTCTTAACATCCCATACATGTACATCATGTGGTCCAGGTGCTACATTGGTAAACACATTCGAGCTTTGTCTTGGTCCGTTGTCCAAGCTATATTCGTATTCTCCATAACCTTCTACCAGTACAGTAATGGTCTGGTTATCGCTAAAGGCATTGGTTACAAAGTACCCTTTTCCTTTGG
>RCUH01000094.1_pt1 | contig 147277 bp, 127 predicted proteins | sample 2166191 | NCBI WGS metagenome assembly RCUH01 (sample SAMN09932848, study PRJNA488358) | compost metagenome | feature: garden; material: soil; isolation source: compost soil in an enriched community after 214 h of incubation | place: Germany: Experimental Botanical Garden Goettingen | collected...
TATCTACAAAAAGAGCGGAGAATGTTTAAACATTCTCCGCTCTTTTTGTAGATATATCCGTTAAAATTAACCTTCAATACTAGGTACACCAACAACTTCATTGGTATCAGCGTTGTAATCGATACCGTCGAAATTGAAACCGAACAAATTGAAAAACTCGTTACGATAACCTTCAATGTCTGAAATTTCAGCTAAATTTTCAGTTGTTGCTTTCTCCCATAATGCTGCAACTTCAGCCTGAACATCTTCACGCATTTCTAAGTCATCAACACGGATACGACCTTTGTCATCAAGCAATACCTTTCCGTCAGCGGTATAAAGTCGCTCAGCAAACAAACGTTGCATTTGTTCAATTGTACCTTCGTGAATGCCTTTTTCCTTCATGACTTTATACAATAAAGAAATGTATAAAGGAACAACTGGAATAGCTGAACTTGATTGCGTAACCAAGGCTTTATTCACCGAAACATAGGATACACCATTAATATCGCTCAAAATCGTGTTTATTGCAGGCACTGTTCCTTCTAAATCATCCTTTGCACGACCAATCGTACCATTACGGTAAATTGGATAAGTAAGTTCAGGACCTATGTAAGAATAGGCAACTGTTTTTGCTCCTTCAGCTAACACACCAGCAGCTTTAAGATCTTCGATCCAAAACTTCCAGTCTTCTCCACCCATAACAGCTACAGTATTCGCAATATCTTCTTCATTTTCAACAGGCTGAATGGTAATGTCTGAAATTACACCCGTATGAAAATCTACCGTTTTATTGGTAAATGGTTCTTGTATCGGTTTCAAAACAGATGCATGTGCTACGCCAGTTTTTGGATGCGTACGGCGTGGTGATGCCAAACTGTAAACCACTAAATCAACCTGTCCTAGATCCTTTTTAATAAGTTCAATAGTCTGTTTTTTCACTTCGTCCGAAAAAGCATCGCCATTGATACTTTTGGCATATAATCCCGCCTCATGGGCTTCTTTCTCAAAAGCTGCCGAATTGTACCATCCAGCAGTTCCTGGCTTGCCTTCTGCCGCAGGTTTTTCAAAAAATACACCGATTGTAGCAGCTCCAGAACCAAATGCTGCAGAAATCCGAGATGCAATACCAAATCCAGTAGAAGCACCGATTACCAATACTTTCTTTGGACCATTCGCGATCTCACCTTTGGATTTCACGTATTCAATTTGATTTTTAATGTTTTGCGCAGCCCCTTGTGGATGCGAGGTTAAACAAATAAAACCTCTAGTTCTTGGTTGTATAATCATCTTGATTAATTTTCTTACTACTTGTTTTATTGATTAGGCAAAATAAGGAATTTTAAATGAGAAAATCGCGATAAAAATCAATTAGTTTTTGTTTCATTTTCATTTGAACGGACATTTGCTTACTTTCACAAAGTTAAGTATACATCGTACTCCTTTTATTTATGCCAATCCAATTTACAATAAAAAAGAATAAAAAAAATGCACTTTTTTTAGGAACGCTAGCCGCCTTATTTTTTGCCAGTACCTTCGTTCTAAACCGCATTATGGCCGTATCCGGTGGAAGCTGGCAATGGACAGCCTCCTTGCGCTTTATTTGGATGCTCCCAGTCTTACTTATCATTGTTGCCATAAGAGGAAACCTCATCGATTTACTCAGAGAAATCAGGGCCAACCTTTGGCATTGGCTTCTTTGGAGTACTATCGGATTCGGGCTATTCTATGCAACACTTACCTATGGCGCAAATTATGGCCCATCTTGGCTCGTAGCTAGCACCTTCGAATTCACCATTATAGCCGGCATGTTTATTGGTCCGCTGCTCGAAAAGAAAGGTCAACGAAAAAGCATATCCAAAGCATCACTCCTCTTCTCCATCCTAATTTTTTTAGGTATTCTTTTGATGCAAATTTCGGAAGCCCAGTCAACCTCCTTAAACAGCATGTTATTGGGGACCATCCCTGTATTGATTGGCGCCATTGCCTATCCCTTAGGTAACCGTAAAATGATGAAAATATCGAACAATAGATTGGATGCTTTTCAACGTACACTCGGCATGACAATCTGTAGTATGCCATTTTGGATTATCCTGAGTTTATTTGGCTATTATGATAAAGTCCTACCAACTGACAGTCAACTTTTCCAGACCTTTTTAGTGGCCATTTGTTCAGGCGTGATTGCGACACTTTTATTTTTCTCAGCTACCGATTTCGTTCATCAGGATCATAAAGCCTTAGCAGCTGTAGAGGCAACACAGGCCATGGAAGTTATTTTTACGTTGGTTGGTGAAATCCTTATCTTGCAGGCGGCGCTTCCAAGTGTATATTCCTGTATTGGTATTGTCCTGGTGGTCATAGGTATGATTCTCCATAGTCGTACAAGCTAAGGATAGCCTCACTTTTCATCTGCGTGTAATGTTCTGCTTATTTTACTCAAATTTAAGCTGTTGGCCATTGCTGAGAAAATCTCATAATAGGTTCCTTTATGAGCGTATAGATCTTCATGTTGTCCTTTCTCCACCACCATTCCCTTTTCCATGACCACAATGGCATTGGAATCGATGATCTGAGAGATACTATGGGAAACGATAATTACTGTACGGTCTTTTTTTATGGCATCCAAACTATTTTTAATCTGTTCGGTCGCAATGGCATCCAAATTAGCCGTAGGCTCGTCGAGAAAAATAATCGGTGGATTTTTTAAAAACAAGCGGGCTATGGCGATCCGCTGCTGTTGTCCCCCTGAAAGAGACTGCGCATCTGAATCGTAACCTTTGGGCAAATCCATAATCTGCTCATGAATATAGGCTTTCTTGGCTGCTTCAATGATTTCTTCCTTAGAACTTCCCATCTTACCATACTCGATATTTTCAAAAATAGTCCCTTTAAAAATATGATTACGCTGCAATACCATACCGATATGTCGACGGAGAAACGCTGTATCATACTTTGCCAAATCTACCCCATCCAAAAAAATTTGGCCACTGCTAGGTTCATAAAATTTATCCAATAAGTTGATAATCGTGCTTTTTCCGGCCCCACTCAGCCCCACTAAAGCTGTGATTTCATTCGGCTTGATCTCAAAATTCACGTCTTTTAAAGCAACTGTTCCATTTGGATACTCAAAAAATACATTCCGCAAGGCCAAATGTCCTTGAATATGTGCTGGCTTATAATCACCCTTTGATTCAATATGCTCGTCAGATTCCAAAATTTCGAAGAAAGATTCTGAATAGATCAGGGCATCGTTTACCTCATCATAAATACGGTGCAACTGACGTATCGGCGCCGAAACATTATTAAATAACATGATATGAAACATAATCGCACCAATGGTAATTTGGCCAGAGAGAACAAGATAAGCCGTTAATACAATGATGATGACGACAGCAATCTGTTCGACAAAATTTTTAATACTATCGTAAAGAAAACTCGTTTTTCGAGTTTCCATTTGGTTTTCAGTCATTTCATATTGGATCTTTTCATGGCGTTTAGCTTCTTCAGGCTCCCGAACGAATGATTTAATTACTAAAATCGAATCGATCAGGCTAATGATCCGGTTATTTTTTGACTCGCGGTAATTGCGCATCTGCCTCCTAAAGCCCGTCAACTTGGAGGCTTGAGTCTGGCTGATATAAAGGTACAAAGGAATAACAGCCACTCCCACCAGCCCTACATATACATTAGCATAGAACATACAGATTAATGCAATGATTGCATTTGCAAACAAAGGCAGAATATCAATAAAGAAATTTTGGACCAAACGTGTCAACGAACTAATTCCTGCATCAATCCGGGTAGCCAATTTTCCGCTTTCATTATCTGCTGAGGTATAGAAGGCCAGCCTATACGTTAAAATACGGTCAACAATCGACTGAGAGAAGTCACGGGCAATATAGATCCGAAGTTTTTCGCCATAAAACTTCTGCCCAAACTGAACCAAAGCATAAATAATTTCCTTCGCTAACAAGACGATACTGATCATACCAACGAGATACATGCCTTTAGACAACGGTTCTTTGGCGACCATCAGATCATTAATCCGATCGACGGTATAACGTAAAATAAAAGCGTTTATTTGCGCAGCAAAAGACCCCACTACCGTTAATAGTAAGGTATAAATAATCAACTGACGATAAGGTTTGGCAAAGGGAACAATTTTTTTAAATAATTGCGGGATAGTCATTGAAATTGATTTTAATATAGAGGAAACAACTAATCTACGGACATTGTTTAAATGAAAGCATAAAATCAATGTGATCGCAATGATGTACTACGACAAAAAAGGCGTATCGTTTCAGGATACGCCTTTTTTGCAATTTACGATAGCCGTAATATTAACCAAAAATTCGGTTTAATACTTTAGCTAGCCTTAAGCCACCTTTTAGCATACATTGCTCCATAATATCCTTGTTTTGATAAACATAGGAGTACGATAAATTGGCATTATTAGCTACGTCGGCGTAAATCTTTTCAGCCAATTGATTTGATTCATACAACCAGTTAGCGAGCTCTCCAGCCGCCAGCTGTTCATTCTCTTTTTTGTTATTCACATCTAAAACAGTTGCAAACTCGGTATAACTATACTTCTCATTGTCTACCAAATCACTATCCCAAACACGGTGAATATTTGATTTTTTTCCAAACCAGCTTACTTCAATCTTATTACCACCTTGATCCTCGGCACGGCTAACATGCATGGGTTGATGCGCATCGCCCAGAATATGGATCAAGAAATACAGATTTTGCTTTTGTTGATCCATTGGAATAGTCTTATCTGCAAAGGATTTCTCAATATGTAGCGCTGTCTTATACAGATTCTCATCAGCTGAATTTTCTAAACCCAATTGAAAATCGGCCCAAGGTAAATTTGAGTTTAAATTTATAAAATGAGAATTCCCCAGTTTTTTAAATTCAGGATTGGGATCTGATTTGATAAAATCCCCCCAGTTGGCCCAATAAGCCAGCTTTTGATGTCCAATGATTTTCCCAATATTCTTTTTGGCTTTTTTAGTTAAATGGCGTTCCGCAATTTCAGCCACGACACGATGCCCTGTTGTCCCCCACGCAAATACCGAAGAAAGCTGAAAACACAATGCAATTGCCAGCAAACCCTTAATCATTTTTTTCATTAGATTGTTGTTTTAAATGATGACGAGGCTCTTACCTGTTAAAAAAACGCCCCTCCCACCCATAATCTGGAGTTGAAAAGCGGAATCAAACCTGTAATAACCCATCTTACTATACTGAATGTTAATTATTTGAAAATATCGAACGTATACTTAGCCGATGACCAAAACTCATCCAAAGCAATTATTCGAGGCTTAAAAAAAGAAATGAGCTCAGCCCAGTCGGCCTCTTTAAAAACACTGTAACCGGTTAGGCTTGTATAAATCCGACAAATCGGTTTTCCATATTCGTCCATTCCGTCCATGTCCCAAATCCACTCTTCTTCAAGAAGGTCCTGCAACAACGCTTTAAACTGAAGGAATTGTTCTGCCATCAATGCCCGGAGCCCAGCATCAGCTTGGGACCACTGTATCGCAATAGTTGCCTCTTTCTTATCCGCATCCATTTTGAAGTATAAATGCTTAATACCTGTCTTGTAGTTAATCCAATTTGCCTTCTCCCCCTCTGCCGATGCATGTAAAGCCATAAATTGGCCAAACTTCGTCCAGAATAACTGTTTCAATTGTTTTATCTCTTCCCTTGAATACACTGATACAAATTTTTAGTCAACAAAATTAGCAAAATAGCTCGGTAAGTCTAAACCTTATTGGTATCAAAATTGTTGTTTTAACAATAAACATATTCGAAAGATGAACATGGATAAGAAAAAATCACTGTTACTATTAGCTGGTGTCGCACTTGGGGCCGTGGCTTATAATGCCTTTAAACCGGTCATCTCGCGACCGGATGTCGTGGATCCTTTTGACTTGGATAAATATCTTGGAAAATGGTATGAAATTGCTCGACTCGATTTTTATTGGGAGAAAGGCTTAAGTCAAGTTTCTGCGGAATATAGTAAAAATAAAAATGGTACAATACGTGTCAATAACCAAGGGTATTCCGAAGACAAAGAACGTTGGAAACAGTCAATCGGAAAAGCCAAATTTGTCAACAGCCCCACTGAAGGTGCCCTTAAAGTATCGTTCTTTGGCCCTTTCTACAGTGGCTATAATGTTGTAAAAATAACGCCAGACTATAAATACGCACTCGTTTTTGGTGACAATCTAGACTATATGTGGATTTTGGGCCGTGAGACAGAGATTCCAGATAAAATCAGAAATGAATTTTTAACCTATGCTCTGCAATGTGGCTACGAAACCGGCGATCTTGTATGGACCAAACATTAGTCGAAGATCGGGGCTAATAACTGGTAGTTCAACGTCTTATCCTGTGTGAGTACATCAGCTATTTCCTCTATATCCTCTGGTGTGATCACATTTCTGATACCTGCATTGTAGAGATTAGCCAGGAACAGCGCACCCGCACGTTTTTCGTTGAGCGGCAAAATTGAGCTCCCTACATAGAAATTTAATACAGATACTGCATAGTCGCCAAACAGGTTAAATCCGAAATCACCATTTTTCTGTAGGCAATAACGCATCATTTTTTCAAAATCAGAACGCAAAGTATCTTTTATCTCAGTAGTCATGAAAATCTTTTTTAGAGGCACAGTTGTTGGAAATAGCGTATAGAATCATATCCTCCCTCTCCTGGCCTGACAAAAATGCAAAAAATATCCCAAACAATGTACCGCTAAACAGTACATTGTTTGGGATAAACTATGCGTTATGCCGCGACTCGTTTACAAAGCTTCTGCATGTTGGGAAACATCCAAACCAAGCTCTTCATCCGTCTCTTCGACGCGCAATGGAGCAATAAGATCGGTGATCTTCAATAATACAAGTGAACCAACGAAGGCAAAAAATGACACCGCAAATAGTGCGACCATATGAACAAAAAATAACTTCGTTTCACCAAAAAACAGGCCGTTGTCCACAACAACAGGATTAATGTTATGATGGGCAAATACACCAGTAAGCACCATACCAACCATACCACCTACCCCATGACAAGGGAATACATCCAATGTATCGTCGATACTTGTTTTACTTCTCAGATATACAACCAGATTACTAACCAACGCGCCAACCAAACCAATGATCATCGCATGTGGAATACTGACGAAACCAGCAGCCGGTGTGATCGCCACCAAACCAACAACGGCACCGATACATGCCCCCATTGCTGAAGGTTTCTTTCCACGTATGATATCAACAAATATCCATGCCATAGCAGCCATTGCTGATGCTGTGGTCGTTGTCGCAAAAGCGTAAGCCGCCAAAGAATTTGCTCCACCTGCAGAACCAGCATTAAATCCAAACCAGCCAAACCACAAGAGTGCTGTACCTAATATCACGTAGCTTATACGCGCCGGATTATGAATTTGCATTTTACGTCCTTTTAAATAAATCGCTGCTGCCAATGCTGCCCAACCGGCCGACATGTGCACAACTGTACCACCAGCAAAATCAAGAACACCAAATTTTGCCAATATACCTTCAGGGTGCCAAGTAGCATGTGCCAATGGCATATAAATAAAAATACTGAATAGAATAATGAATAGCATAAATGAATTAAAACGAATACGTTCCGCAAAAGCGCCAGTAATCAATGCTGGTGTGATAATCGCAAACTTTAACTGAAACATCGCAAACAAAACTAAAGGTATAGTGGGAAGCGCTCCCCAAGCAACATTCCCTAATGTACCTTTCATCATAAAAAATGTACGTGGATCACCGACAATACCACCGATATCATCGCCGAAAGCCAAACTAAAGCCAACAATGACCCAGAGGATTGTCATTAAACACATACATATAAAGCTTTGCATCATCGTTGAGATTACATTCTTCTTGCTAACCATACCGCCATAAAAAAAGGCAAGTCCAGGTGTCATAATCAACACCAATGCAGAAGAAGTTAACAGCCAGGCCGTATCTCCCGTATCAAATTCTGCCTTGTTTAAGTCAGACAAGTCAATGGACGGAAATACAAGTCCCAATACTCCTAAAAGAACTAGAACAATGAGTGGAATAATTTTTTTCATTTGTTTAAACTGATTAGTGTTTTCAATATATTAATAAAATTGTTAAAAAAAATACAAGAACAAAACAAAAACCTACTTTCCCTTATAATTTTCTCAAATATAAAGTCTTTTTATTAAAAAAATACTATGAAATTCTATTTTTTGTGATTTTTTTTACATAATTTCACAAAAACAAATACAAAAACCTAAATAAACTATTTTTTTCAAACAAAAAAACCAAACAAAACAGACAAAACAAGAAAAGCAACCCTTAAAAAACCAAACAAATCAAACTTAAACTAAAAAAAACATGAAAAAACTTCTAACAACCATTTTTTTATCACTATTTCTAATAAAAACAGCCACATCACAAGAAGAAAACAAAGAAAAAGGGATAGAAATATCCGGATCAGTGGACACCTATTGGAAATATGATTTTCAAAACAAACCTAACATCAACACCTATTTTACCGAAGACAACAACTCCGTCTCTATTGGGATGGTGGATTTGGCTGTAAAAAAGAAGTTTAAAAAAGCATCATTTGTCGGAGAATTATCTTTTGGCCCCAGAGGGCAATATCGATCCATTATGAATGGCGATGGTCAGGCTGGCGACGACAAAAACAGTTTCCATATCCAAAATCTATACGTAGGTTATGATCTAACCGAGAAACTCAATCTTACTGCAGGATTCATGGGAACATTTGTGGGTTTTGAAGTGATATCACCAACCTACAACTTCCATTATTCAACTTCCTATTTATTCGGCGCTGGCCCATTTCAAGACGCTGGTTTAAAAGCTACGTATAGTTTCTCAGACAAAGTGGCTTTAATGGTCGGACTATTTAACGACTGGAATGTCTATCAAGATATGAACGGAGTTTCCCATGTCGGCTCCCAACTAGCCTATACCCCCAATGATAAAAGCAGCTTTTATCTCAATTTCCTGACAGGATCCTCTGCTGGCGGTAAAACCAATTACAGCTCTGGAACCTTGGTCGATCTCGTTGCTAATTATGACTTCACCTCCAAATTTTTCCTTGGTTTAAATGCTACAAATTATAAAAAGAGAGATGGTGGGGGTTACTCTGGAGTAGCACTTTACCCAAGAATTCATTTTTCAGAACATTTTGGCCTAGGATTACGCGAAGAGTTTTTCCAAACGCATAAAGAGGAAGAAAATGGAATCCCTAGTTCCAATATCCTCGCAACCACCTTGACAGCAGAATATAATTACCATGGATTCAAATTTATTCCCGAAATCAGAATTGACAAAGGAAATACCGAACGATTCATCAAAAACGATCTAAGCCCAACCAAATCTGCAGGACAATTTCTGTTGGCCTGTGTCTACAGTTTCTAAACAACAATGCATTACGAATAAAAGGAAAGAGCAGGTTCCAGTGGAATCTGCTCTTTTTTATTTTCGCAGCGGTTTAATTATGCTGCACAAAGCAATTATCGAACACTTACCGAAACATGCCGGTCCATAATACGATCAGATTCGGGCGCATCGGCCATATACTTGGCAAACTGTGAGCCGTATCCCTCCGCACCTATCACCTGTTTAGAAAGCTGCTCTTTACCCAAGTAATCCTGTACAGCTGTTGCCCGCTCAAGCGACAGCTTTTTATTAAAATCCTCATTGCCCGTTTTATCTGTATAGCCACCGATCTTAATATTGGCTGCAGGAAAAGCCTTTAATATCGCCGCAAGATTACTCAACTGCACCTGACTTTCAGGTAGTACCTCGGCTGTACCTGTTTTGAAATTCAGGTTATCGAAATCAAACCAGGTATTTTTAAGTGAATCTTCACCCATCGATTTATAATCGGATTTTAAAAATTGGACCAGCTGATCCTCAATACCACCTTTAAAAGCAGCGAGTTTGACACCGTTTGGCAAGATGACCTCTGTCTGCTCGCGCTCCACCACACTAGAACCCGTTTTCATGGCCCCTGAATCCACCACTGTACTGTTTACACTGGTGTCGGTAGCACCATCTTGCTTACTGCCACTACAGCCTTTTCCAAATAAAAACCAGAGCACAGCCAATACGACCAGGGCGAGTAAAATCTTCCACCAACCGCCACCGGAACTGCTTCCAGAACCGGTTCCAGCGATTGCTGCCCTGGACTCTTCCGCTCTTGGCAATGACAAGGGCTCTTTATGCGCCTCCAATTCATTCGCCGGATTAATAGCGATTGACTTATGGCTATCTACCTCCTTGACAACATCAGCAGGAATTGCGTGTTCAGTCACGGATTCCGCCGGTGCAGAAAAATGCGCCCCATCAAAAAGCTTTCCAAAGGCACCTAAGCCTAACCCCGCTGGAACAGCAGCAGCAAAAACTGTTTTATTTTCCTGCAAAACATGCCCGATACGATCAAAATCCCAATTTTGACCCTTATTTGTTAAACTCGAGAATATTGCTGGCAAAGAAAAACTCATTAATTTCCCAATGGAACTGCCATCATACCCCAAATAACCGGCAACGGTACTCAAAACAGTATCCAAACCACCACCAAATATTGACCCCAATAGACCTTTAGAATTCTCACTTTCCACAGCAGAATCCCCCGCAGTCTCATCTGCTTTGGTCTCAGAACCGAGAAGCTCGTGGAAATCAAAATTCGCAAACTGCTGCTTAGCCCTTTCAAGTATCGCCGAAATCCCATTACCGGAATCGGAGTGTTGGCTTAAACCTAAAAACAAGGCAGGAATAGTTACATTCAAACCGTGTTTTACCCCTTCTTTATCCTGATTTAAAACTTGCCCTATCTGCGCGACCGCCTCTTCGTCAAAAAAGTCCTTCGCCCCTTTTAAAAGCTGATTTTCCATAATCTTTGTTTATTTTTAGTTTATATAAAACTCTAACAAACAAAGGTTTAATTTGTTTACTCTACATCATCTAGTGATCAAAATCACCCGAAAGCCATTTTGGAAGAACAAACTCGGATGCAAGGTGAGCCCATTGGTAACTTTGCCAGTCAGCTCTACTGATCCACAGCACTTCTTCCAGTTCTTCGTAAGCTTCAAATACATGTCGCTCTGCCAGTTTAATTAAATAGATATAGCCCACGACCACCGTATTTACCTCATTTACAGCCAGTGTACTGTGACTGCCGATAAAGCTTATTTCCATTCCGCTCACGTCATACCGAAGTTCCTCTTTCAGTTCACGAATGAGGGTCTGCTCACGACTCTCTTCGGGCGCGACCTTTCCACCAGGTAACTGAAAATAGCTAGACCCTTTTTTACGAACCATGAGCAAATCTCCTTCCCGAGCAAGCATCACAGCCGAGCAAATAACAATTTTGTCCATATCATTTATTTCAGATCACAAAACTAACTTTTTATCCATCATCAAAGAAATACATCTCCCGCATTCAATACAGCTCTTTAAAACCAAATTTCACACCAGGTAAACGCCTTAACATCGAAAATCTGTTAGGGTTCACAAAACGAATATTAAAGGTTTAACAGCAAATCTATTTCCTTCAACTGCAATAAAATTGCAAATAATAAACTAATTATCTAAGTTTAAGGTATAAAACGATAATCTATACTTCCATATATGAATCGAAGATTAACCTGTTTAATACTAAGCATATTGTTTCTATTGCCGGGATGCCAGCAGGACAAGAAAAACACAGCAAAAATCAATCAGCAAACTGAGCAGCAAAAACCTACTCCACCTAAAAAGCAGGTTGAGCAGAAAAAAGTATTTACCGTTGAGGATATTATCCTAAAAAAAGAGTTGCTTTACAACAAATACACCCTGGAGGACAGCTATCCCTACAAAGATACCACGCGAGGTTTTCAATGGGATAAAATCAAGGAACGCCTGGCCTTTATCGAAAATTTTCAACAGACTCCATCGCTGTACGGGGTTCTACAGAATTATCAAAATGAAAAAGGCGAAGCGCCAACAATTCAGGACTATAAACGGGACTCTTATAAACGCGTATCCGACAGTTTCAACGTCGAACGCTATCAAGCGGCACCACTCTACGATCTTAACGGCGCCAAAGCAGTTCGTTACGGTCGGGACGGATGGCTCGTTCGCGTACAAGGCCCCGACAGCATAGCTCGAATTCCGATTGAGGGTATTTCATTTGAAGGAAAATATACTGTACCCAAAAGATATCTACGCATCATCAGCGACACCGTGCAGTTCAATATCATCAATGTCGTTGATGTGAAGAACCAAAATATCTGCACCTTGGAAAAGGTCGGAAACGAATGGCTTATCCGAAGCATGAACCCCGTGACAAGCGGCCGACACAAGCCGCCCCATGCCCAGGAAACACCAACAGGCCTCTTTGTTGTCCAGGAACACAAATCCAAGATGTTTTATTACGAAGACGGTACCAAAACTTACGCTGGATTCGCGCCTTATGCCACCCGATTTACCGCCGGAGCCTATATACATGGGGTCCCTGTCAACAATCCCAATGGCAGCATTATCGAATATAGTGAGAGCCTGGGCACAATACCTAAGTCGCATATGTGCGTCAGAAATGCGTCATCTCACGCTCAATTTGTCTATAAACGGTCAAAAGACCTCGCTTCATTGGTTGTTGTTATTGATTAACAATATTTAACATTCTGTAAATCAAATATGTATTAACTTTAATTATTAGTTTTGTAAACATCTACACAGAAAAGGGAGAAGAATGGGAAATACGTTTATGTTTCTTTTGATGGCACTCAACACAGCGTTGTCCTCACAAGAAGAATTAAAAACAACAGATCAACAAACCACTAGCACTCATCGTATCAATGTCGAACGTCAACACACCGAAGTTGACTCGTTGTATGATGAAATGAATCTAGGCAAAGTATTAAAATACGAAGCATTTCGTCAAGCAATGGAAGGTAGAAAAGAACTTCCGATCCACAATAAGGACATCATGACCGTCATCGATTTTTCATTGGCATCAACGGAAAAAAGGCTCGTCGTGCTCGATCTTGCGCACAAAAAAGTACTTTTCAACACACTGGTTGCGCATGGAAAAAATAGCGGAGAAAACTATGCTGTCAATTTTTCAAATAAACAGGAGTCACTTAAAAGTTCTTTAGGATTCTTTACAACAGAAAACACCTACAATGGCGAGAACGGTTACTCCTTGGTCTTAAATGGTCTTGAAGAAGGTATAAACGACAATGCAAAAGCAAGATATGTTGTGATGCATGGCGCCGACTACTGTAGTACAGGAACAATAGCAAGCTTAGGTAGACTAGGCAAAAGCTACGGCTGCCCCGCAGTACCAAGGGAATTTGCAGGCCCTATTATTAACACCATAAAAGATGGAACGTTGTTATTTATTTATGCCGACAACTCCGAATACCTTACAAAGACACATTTGATCCATCAACCCAATATATTAATGGCTCAATTTCAAAAAAGACAGTCTGCATTTGATCACGAAGGCTAATAAATAAAAAAAGCCTGATGGAAATACTTCATCAGGCTTTTTTTATTTATAAATCACTATCCTATTGACTACTATACCACCACCACAATCCTAAGATTTATGCTTTTTCTTAAATTTTAACATCCACTTGTAAATTGCATCGTCATGGAACAAGCGCTCCACGCTTCCATGCGTCCCCCCTTTTATCACATTTAAGCTCACATTTGCATCCGGATCTTCTCTTTTGATCGCATTCATAATTTTTCGGGATTCCGAAATTGGCACTGCACGATCAGCGGTACCATGATGAAGCCATATCGGCACCTGCGTCAGGTTAGATGCATACTGACTCGATCCGCCGCCACATATTGCTACTGCAGCAGCCACCCTTTCGGGATATTTACCAGCCACATCCATGGTACCATAGCCCCCCATACTCATGCCACAAACGTAAATACGGTCGGGGTCAGCATTGTAATGTTCAATAACATAATCAACAATTTCGATTACTTTGTCTGGATCCCATCCTCCCCGCGACTGTGGTGCAACAATTATCCCAGGTACCTCCTGCCCTTTGTTGATGGCATACAATACACCATAACGCTTTACACGATCTAAATTTGTTCCGGACAAACTTCTTCCATGTAAAAACACAAACACAGGCTGTTTTTCAGATTCCAATGAATCCGGTGCGGCATCTTTCAATAAAAAAGGATAGGCAGTTTCTCCTTTTATAGCGTGTATTTCCTGCGCGTTTACGCGCATCAACAGCATAAAGAAAAAACAGATATACAGGTAAACTTTTCGCATATTTCTTGTCTATGACTATCTAGCTTAATTTTGGAGCACTAAAAATACAATTAAATGACTTTTATGACACGCATTTAACATGTTTTAACATTTCATTTTTATCAACATTCCCATTGGAATAAAACAAAGACTTTCTTCCCGTATTAATCCAAAATGATCATTTGGAAGATTCCATCCAATTATAATTGCATTTCAAGCCAAATTTATCTTAGTTTGTAACATTGACGCAAAATATCCAAGCTCTCACATGAAAATATTGCATACCGCCGATTGGCATTTAGGAAAAAGATTGGACAGTTTCTCCCGGATAGATGAACAAGTACTGGTCATGGATGAAATCGTTGACATCGCAGATCAGGAAAACGTGGATCTGGTGATCATTGCAGGAGATCTGTTCGATGCCTTCAATCCCGGCGTGGAAGCCATTGAGTTATTTTACCGAACAATCAAGCGTCTTACAAAGAATGGCATGCGCCCTGTAATAGCAATCGCAGGCAATCACGATTCACCTCATTTGATTGACGCGCCCGATCCTCTCGCAAGAACGTCGGGAATCATCTTAATCGGGCATCCCCATGCTATAGTTACCCCTTTCGCGACAGATGGTTTCACCGTGTTACAGTCAGGTGCGGGCTTCATTGAATTGAGCTTACCGCAATTTGACTACCCGATTCGTATTCTTCATACAGCCTATGCCAATGAAATACGCTTAAAACAGTATCTAGGCGAAGAGAAAGAAAGTAAATTGAATGAGATTTTAGCTGCAAATTGGCAGAAAATAGCCGATACCTATTGCGATGATAAAGGCGTCAATATATTGACGGCACATCTCTACATGAATAAATTGGGCAGTCCACTATTGGAGGAGCCCGATGGCGAAAAACCTGTCAAAATTGGCAATGCAGACTTAATCTATTCAGAAGCCATCCCGCCGCAGATCCAATACACAGCATTAGGCCATCTCCATGGCTATAAAAATATTGGTCCTGTCGAAAAACCGGTGGTTTATGCATCTTCACCCCTATGTTATAGTTTTTCGGAGGCTGGGCAAACCAAATACGTTGCGCTGGTCAATGTTTCGGCCGGTGAGCAAGCACATGTTGAGCGCATTCCATTGACTCAGGGCAAACCGCTGATCCGAAAATCATTCGACAATATTGAACAGTGTATATCCTGGTTGTCTGAGAACCCGCATGCTTTGGTGGAGCTCACGCTGAAATCGGAGACTTTCTTAAAAGCGGAAGATCGCAAGCGAATTTATCAGAGCCATTCGGGAATAATCTATCTCATTCCACTCGTTAAGCAAGATGAACAAGCGCTTGTGGACAACAAAGAAATCAACCTCACACAAGACATGTCGACCTTATTCAACGATTATTTTAAATCCAAGAATGGCAATCAGGCACCCAATAATGACATCCTTGATCTTTTTCGCGAAATCCTAAACTCTTAATCCATGATTCCATTAAAGCTAACTCTAGAAGGGATATACTCTTATCAAGAACGTCAGACGATCGACTTTACCGCACTTTCTCAAGCGGGCCTTTTTGGTATCTTCGGTGCTGTAGGTTCCGGAAAATCATCGATATTGGAAGCAATTACCTACGCCTTATTTGGAGAAACCGAACGCCTGAATGCACGGGATAAGCGCGCTTACAACATGATGAATCTCAAGTCTAACCGATCTTATATCGAGCTTGATTTCGTCAACTTTGAAGACCGTACATTTAGGATTACACGTGAATTTAAACGTAATTCCAAAAATTTCGATGATGTCAAATCACCTAACGTTGTACTCTACGAAAAAACAAATGAAGTATGGGTTCCACTAGAAAGTAGCAACACACAACATATCATCGGATTAAGCTACGAGAACTTTAAGCGAACAATCATCATTCCCCAAGGGCAGTTCAAAGAATTTATAGAACTCGGCGCCAAGGAACGCACGGATATGATGAAAGAAATTTTTCAGCTGCATCGATTCGACCTGCAGGATAAAGTTTCCAACCTCTATAAAAAAAATCAGTCCGAACTGGATCACCTCAACGGTCAATTAATCGGATTTGACGAGGTCACAACCGAACAGATAGAAGCGACCGAAACAAATCTCCAACTGGCCGTCGACTCCTTTGTCGTCATTGAATCGTCGTACAAGTCGCATCATGAAAAGTTCTTAAGCCTCAAAAAACTAAAAGAGGATTTCTTAGAGCTCCGAACAGTGACAACGCTCTTTCAGCAATTGTTAGAACAAAAAGGTGAAAAAGAGACCTTACGGTTAAAGTTAAACCGCTTTGAAGAAGCGCAAACCAACTTTCTACATATTCTTAAAACCAAGGAAAAATTAGCGCAGGAAAGCCTAATTGCACAGAAAAGAGTAGAAACAGAAAAGCAGAGACAGGTCGAAATTCAAAAGCTGATGCAGGAGCATTCCTCAAGTCTAGATCTGTTGAAATCACAATACGAGCTGCTACCACAACGTCGTATTCAGGAATTGGACCTCGAATTGATTGGCCAATTGATTACGTTTTCCAATGAAATTAAGAGTTTACAGGATAGGGCGCAGAAGGGACGCAATTTTGTGAAGGAAACGAAAGAACAACAACAACATTTTAAAGCTCGAATCCAGGAGACAGAAATTCAGATCGCTAGCCTAAAGCAATCAAAGCCTTCAGCCCATGAGCTCATGGAGCTGGGACAGTGGTATACCAAACAGCAGGGCATCCAACAACAGGAAGACGACCTGAACAAGCAGGCGGTTGAATTAGAAAAAAACATAGCCATACTAAAGGAGGAGCTCCATGCCTTCCATCCTGATCTCGAAGAATTCCGATCCAATCATCTTCTTGTCGTCAGTACCCTCGAGCAAAAACTTCAAGCACTCCAAGATGAAAAATCTCATCTTCTCCTGCAGCAAAGGTTGACCCAATATGCAGAAAACCTTAAACCAGGATCCCCATGCCCACTTTGTGGAGCTTTGGAACATCCCGCCATCAATCAAGGACAGGATATTTCTCAAGACGTTGCCACTAATGAAAAATTGATCGCTGAGACAAATGAAAATCTTAAGCACCAACAGGATCAGCAATTTCAAATCGAGAAACTCCAGCTACGCTTGCAATCATTAAATGATCAGCGACAAGATCTACATACGAAAATACAACTGAATGCCAGTAACAAAATTGCCCATGCCCAGCAATTTACATGGGCCGGTTATAGCGCTACGGATGAATCCAGCTACACATCAAATAAGCAGGAACTCGCCCGGATCGAAACACAGCTAGCGGCGGTTGAGCAACAACTTGGCGAACATCAGCTTACACTTGCCTCCGTTGAGGAAAAGCTGGAGAAATACAATAAAGCACTGCATCAGCTTGAACGTGATGAAGCAAGCAAACAGGCACAGATTAATCAAAATATGGGGAACCTAAAAGTGCTGCGCTGGTCTGACTATGAAATGCAGGAGTCCAAAGCAGTCGAACAGGAATATACTGCACTGAAAAGATCAAATCTGGAGATTGAGCGCGACTACATTGCTTTAAGCGAACGATTAAATGAGTTAAATAGTCAATTTGCAGCCCAAAACAGCTTGGTACAGACCATTGTTGAACAGCTCGGAGATATCCATCGTGAAAGTCAAGAAACTGATGCCACGATACAACAGCAACTTGTGGCTTCACCCTTTGAAACGTTGGCAGAGATTCGGCAAATTCTTGCCGAGAATTTGTCTGTCATACAGATCCGACAGGAGCTGGAGCAATTTCAGATCCAGTTTGAAACGGTGAAGGCACAGATCAATCAGTTGGAAAAGAAACTCGTCGACCAGGTATATGACGAAAACCAATATCTCGCGCAGGAAAAAATCCTGGATGAGAGCGCCCAACAATTGAAAGCAAACACAGAAAATGTTGCCCGACTTCAACAAGAGCGCGATCAGCTAAGAATCGCCTATGCTAAAAAGGAAAATCTCCTGCAACAACAGCTAAAACTAAATTTACGCCACGATAATTTGAAACAACTTTTTAATCTATTTAAAGGTGCGGGGTTTGTACAATATGTTTCTTCGATTTATCTACGGCAGCTGTGTGATCATGCGAATATTCGTTTCCATCGCATGACCCGAAATCAACTTAGTCTACAGCTGAATGACAATAATGAATTTGAGATTATAGATTATTTGAATGAGGGAAAAAGTCGCAGTGTAAAAACACTATCGGGTGGACAGGCATTTCAGGTATCCCTAAGTCTGGCTTTGGCACTGGCAGAAAGTGTACAGTCTAATTCGCGTGCGGCCAAAAACTTCTTTTTTATCGATGAAGGCTTTGGAACACAAGATATCACTTCCGTAAACATTGTCTTCGAAACGCTATTAGATTTACATAAAGAAAATCGGATCGTCGGCATTATTTCACATGTTGAAGAGCTCAAAGAACGTATTCCAGTATCTCTTTCGATAGAAAAAGATGAGGAACGGGGCAGTCAAATATTTATCAATTAATTCCGTTTTATTTTGTATATTAGTTATAGCGGTCCCGCTGAACAAGCCTGATCGCTATAACCAACAAAAACAAAAGATTATGGGCTTATTTTCAAACAACAAAAAAGGAAAAGGGTCTCATCCTTTTTTTCATAAGGCGACCAAAACAGGAATCAATACGACCTTATCAGATAAAGAAACCAGTCCAATAAGGACTACACAATCCATGCTTTTTGTCAAACAATACGATATCCTAACAATTTTGAGGGAGGTTTTAATGCCGCAGAATCAAAACTAAATTTTAATAAAAAGGCTTATCGATCTTTCCATCCAAAAGTGAACAATTGGTTGGGAGCTATTGGATGCAAAATAGCATCATTGTCATTCTTATGGAGCCACCCCATCCAAACTGTTATAGGGAGAAAAAGAAATTCAAAAAATCATTGAAATTATAAAAAAGGAAGTTTAATTTAACAAAATAAAACTTTTCTAAAAAAATATTGTCATACGATAAATAACAATCGATAGACAGTATATTTGTCAGCTATATGAAGTACAAACAAATCAACAATAATTCCATCAATCAAATCATGCTTATCGTTATCATTCTAGCGATATGTATATTGATCTTTACAAGCCTATTCTACTACCTTCCAGGTTTTCTTGGAGCGATTACCCTGTATGTTCTTTTTAGAAAAATCAATTTTAAGCTGACTGAGGAAAAAAAATGGAATAAATCTTTCGCCAGTATCTTATTGATATTATTGACCATCATATTCTTGGTGGGACCACTCTATCTGTTAATCAACTACATGGTACCTCAGGTAACAGAAGTCATTAGCAACAAAGACGATCTAATGCACAAATTTGACTCGATCAAAACCTACTTCAAAGACAGTCCTTATTTAAGCAATATTGATCTTTCAGATACTGCCTTAATGGGAGCGCTTCAAAAAGCAGCTAAATTTATACCCAATATTCTGAATTCCGTTGCAGAAGTGGGTGTCAATATATTGGTTGCTTTGTTTGTTTTGTATTTCATGCTGGTTAGTAGCAAAAAATTAGAACAAACCATTTATCAAGCGATCCCTTTCACCAAGGCCAGTAAAGCGGAATTGTGGAAAGAGTTTGACATGATGGTAAAATCCAATGCAATCGGTATCCCAATTTTGGCCATTTGTCAAGGTATTGTAGCCGGTCTTGGCTATTGGTTCTTTGGCTTGGAAAGCCCTATCTTTCTGGGGATACTCACCGCTGTTTCCACCATAATTCCTATTTTGGGAACGATGGTGGTATATCTACCGGCAGCGCTTTTTCTACTTGCAAATGGGCAGTCGGGCAATGCAATAGGTCTTGCCTTATACGGGATCATTATCATCGGGAGTATTGATAATGTACTTCGGTTTACCATATTGAAAAAGTTGGGCGACGTACATCCACTAATCACTGTGTTCGGTGTATTGTTAGGATTAAATCTATTTGGTATGCTGGGGTTGATCTTCGGTCCGCTCATTTTATCCTGCGTTAGCGTACTCCTGAAAGTCTACAGTATTGAATTTGGCCGAAGTACGCCTGAAATCATTCAATCTACCTCATTGACAGACACAAAGTCGACTCATGACAGCCCTGACATTATAGAATAAGGGCACTTCAGTAGGTTGAGTTGATTTGATCACAAATGCATCAATATCCAGTAAACTGTCATAAATGAGATTCAACGATTGATAATCCCTTTTTTTTTATAGTTTTGAATCATTAATACAATAGATTGTTCAATGCTTTCTACGCAGAATTTGACGATTTATTAAGCATAAATATTAAAACGATAAAATCACTAAGACTGATTTAAAAGCAAACGTATTATATGAATAAAAAGATAATCTTAGGAGTGACTGTGGCATTGGCTGCCGGAATTCTTTCCTCATGTAACAACAACAAACCGAAAACAGATCATACTGCAAATACAACCCAGGAAGCCAGCGCTGAAAGCCATGACCATGCTGGCCATGATCATGCAGGCCATGACCATAGTCAAGCTGCACCAACGCAATCTTCAGACCCTGCAGCCATTCTCCCTAATTTCACATTTTATCAGCTTCGTTCGGGCATTCGTATAACGCAGGAAAACGTTGCGAAAGACAAGAATACTGTTTTTATTCTGTTTGATCCAGGATGTAGTCATTGCCAGCATGAAGCTACGGAGCTAGAAAAGAATATTGATCGTATAAAAGACGTTAATATCTATTATATTTCCATGAATGACCCGGCATTAGTATTAGGTTTTTTTGACACATTCGCTCCTAAGCTATCCAAAGCATCTAATGTAGAGGTATTGATTGATAAAGACCAAACGTTTATACAAACGATCCATGTGCCTTCACAATTTCCGGCAAATTATGTGTATGGTGCTGATGGAAAGCTAAAAGCACATTGGGAAGGTGAAAAAAATATTAACGAAGCAATAAGCCAATTTCATAAATAATCTGAAATGCTAAACACAGCAATCAATGGATTCGGACGTATCGGTAGAAATACACTACGTAATATCTTTTTAAGAGGGGCTTTCGATGAACTGCAGGTCATCGCTATCAATGATCTGACAGACACCAAGACGTTGGCCCACCTATTTAAATATGATTCTGTACATGGTCCTTTTCCTGGTACTGTGACCCACGATGACAAACATATTATTGTCAATGATCTTTCCATCTTGGTCACCAATGAAAAAGATCCTGCGGCATTGCCTTGGAGGGAGCTTCAGATTGATGTCGTCATAGAATCTACGGGCTACTTTACCAGTCGTGACAAAGCGTCATTGCACTTGGAAGCTGGTGCAAAAAAAGTGATTATTTCCGCACCGGCACAAGATAAAGACATTCCAACAGTGGTATTGGGCATTAATGATCGTATCATTGATCTATCTGCTTCGATCTTATCCAATGCCTCCTGTACAACAAACAATGTTGCTCCCCTGGTTAAAATATTGGATGAAAATTGGGGCATCAAAGATGGTTATATTACCACGGTTCACTCCATGACTGGGGACCAGAATCTTCACGACGCACCACATAAGGATTTAAGGAGAGCACGGGCTGCATCGTCGGCGATCATTCCAACAACTACTGGTGCTGCAAAGGCCATAACCAATGTCTTTCCCCATTTGCAGCATAAATTAGGGGGCGCAGGTATACGCGTACCTGTACTAAATGGCTCATTGACGGACTTTACCTGTACACTTGAGAAAGAAACCACGGTAGAAGAAATTAATAAAGCATTCAAAGCTGCAGCAGAAAACGACTTAAAAAATGTATTATTTTATACAGAAGACCCTATAGTTTCGGTAGATATCATCAATAACCCCTATTCATGTGTATTTGATGCACAGCTTACATCCGTTGTAGGTGGATTGGTTAAAGTTGTTGGCTGGTATGATAACGAATTTGGTTATTCCAATCGGCTCGTAGACCTACTGATCAAGATCGATAGGCTCGTATAATTTAGCTGAACCAGTGCCGACCTACAATAGGTACCGGTATAAAAGAAAAAAGCGTCCTTGTCAGCTAATTCTGGCAAGGACGCTTTTTTTAGGTGTCTTTTTCCCTATTAACAATAGACCTAAGGCAAGAAAAGCATAGATAAAACACGAAAGAAGTACTTGTGCCTAGGGCCGCTGCTTAGCGTATGCCTTGTTGCTATGGCAACAGTACCGCAGTAGTGCCTTATCCGTACCGAAGTGGCATGGAAGCAAGGGAGTTGAAGGGACATTAGAGTTCCCTTTCTACGCCCAAACCAAAAAGTGCAAAGTCATACTTTACCGGGTCATTCGAATCCAGTAGCCGCAGATTAGCGGTTAACTCCTGTGCGGTCTTCCAATTCACCTTATCGAGCGTAATCAAACCCAATTTACGTGCCACACGCTCCACATGAACATCACATGGACAAATCAGGTCTTTTGGCGAAAGGCGGTTCCAGATACCAAAATCTACACCTTTTGTATCTTTTCTGACCATCCAGCGTAAAAACATGTTGATCCGCTTGACGGTTGACTTCTGTGCAGGACTACTAATGTGTTTCCGTGTACGAACAGGATAATCAGGCAACGAAAAGAAATAGGCTTTAAAGGCATTCAGTGCCATTTCTAAGTCGACCTCTTCCCTGTTCTCCTGCCCTACGAGAAAAGCATCTTCCAGAGATTCGAAATGCGCATAGTGATGCTTAAAAAAAGAAATAAAATAAAGAATATCAGTATCATTGAAGGTACGGTGCTTAAATCCCAGTAAGGTCTTTAAATCCTGTTCTTGGTGATTTATGATATAATCGTATGGCGAACCATCCATACGAGCCACCAGCTCATTGCATTTATTGATAATCGTCTTTCTTTGTCCCCAAGCCATTATGGAAGCCAAGAATCCCATGATCTCAATATCCTGCTTCGCTGAAAATTGATGCGGAATCGATATGGGATCATTTGGAATAAAACCTGGTTGATTATATTCATCAACTTTCTTATCCAAGAAATCTTTCAGATCAAAATCAACTGCCATACTAATCCTTATCTTCCTGTCTGCAGTATGCCTTTACAAATCTTGGCAATCAAGCCCGGGCCTTCGTAGATAAAACCGGTATAAACCTGAATGAGACTGGCTCCAGCATCTAACTTCTCAATAGCATCTTTCGCAGAATGAATCCCTCCTACACCAATAATAGGAAATGCCTTGTTGGACTTTTCACTTAAGTAGCGAATAACTTCTGTTGAACGCTTGGTCAAAGGACGTCCACTTACCCCGCCCGCTTCATTAATCAGTTCCTGTTGGCTCTGTAAGCCTTCTCTTGAAATCGTCGTATTCGTTGCGATAACACCTGCAATTTGAGTTTCCAAAACGATCTCGACAATATCATCCAATTGACTATTCGTCAAATCGGGCGCTATTTTAAGCAGAATTGGCTTCGGAGCCGCTTTCGCGACATTGAGGCTTTGTAGCGTATTTAATAGCTGTTTTAAAGGTTCTTTTTCCTGCAAATCCCGTAAACCAGGCGTATTCGGAGAACTCACATTGACAACAAAATAATCCACGTAGTCAAACAATGCATTGAAGCAATAAATGTAATCATTGACAGCTTCTTCATTGGGTGTCACCTTATTCTTACCGATATTCCCCCCTATTAGCAATCCTTTTCGATCCTTTAGATTTTTCAATCTTGTGGCGGCAACATCTGCCCCTTGATTATTAAATCCCATTCTATTGATCAAAGCTTCATCGGAAACAAGTCGGAACATCCTGGGTTTATCGTTGCCCGGTTGCGGCTTGGGAGTCACCGTTCCAATTTCGATAAAACCAAATCCCAAATTAGTCATATCTGCAATATATTCCGCATTTTTATCAAAGCCAGCAGCAAGGCCCACAGGATTTTTAAATTTCAATCCAAAGACCTCGCGTTCCAAACGTGGATCTTCCACCGTAAAAAAAGCATTCAATAATTGTTTGGCGCCCCAAATTTTTGAGAAAACATTCAATCCACCGGTCACTTTATGGTGAGCCGTCTCCGGATTCATTGTAAAGAATATAGGTTTGACTAATTTATACATAATCGCAAAGTTACTCAAAGAAGAAGAAATATTCATTACTTTTGTACTTTTGCAGTTGAAATGATATCAATAAATAATTTAACATTTGAAATAGGATCTCGCGCTTTATATGACGAGGCAAACTGGCATATCAAACCAGGAGATAAAGTTGGCTTGATCGGTGCCAATGGTACAGGTAAATCGACTTTACTTCGCCTTATTGTCGGTCAATATACGCCCACATCAGGAACAATTTCCATGGCGAAGGACCTTAAGATTGGTTATTTAAACCAGGACTTATTGTCGTACCATTCTGACAAAAGCATTTTGCATGTTGCCATGGAAGCTTTTGAGCGCCAAAATCAATTACATGCCGAAATCGAGGACTTACTCCACAAACTAGAAACAGATTATTCGGATGACATCCTGAATAAACTAAGCGATAAACAAGTAGAATTTGAGGCCTTAGATGGTTATAACATCGAATTTAAGGCCCATGAAATCCTTGCTGGTCTAGGTTTTTCGGAAGAAGAACAAAAAAGACCATTGGCCACTTTCTCTGGAGGATGGCGTATGCGGGTTATGCTTGCCCGTATCTTATTGCAAACTCCGGATATTCTGTTACTGGATGAGCCGACCAACCACATGGACTTGCCTTCCATTAAATGGCTGGAGAACTATCTGCAAGCATTTGATGGGGCCATTGTGATTGTTTCCCACGATCGATATTTCCTTGACCGCATCATCAAGAAAACGGTAGAATCACGTAAAGGAAAATTAACACTTTATGCAGGTAATTACAGTTTCTATCTTGAAGAGAAGGAATTACGAAATGAATTGCAGGCCAATCAGTTTAAAAACCAGCAAGCCAAGATAAAACAGGAAGAACGTTTAATTGAGCGTTTCCGCGCTAAGGCTTCCAAAGCCAAAATGGCGCAGTCGCGGATCAAAGCGTTGGATCGCTTGGAGAGAATTGACGATGTTGACGATGACAACCCTACGGTAAACTTCAGCTTTAAATTTTCAAAACCTTCAGGTCGTCACGTTGTGACATTGGAAAATATTTCCAAGTCCTACCCTAACCTGGAGATCTTAAAAAATACCTCAGCGATTATAGAAAAAGGTGATAAGATTGCACTAATTGGTGCCAATGGTAAAGGTAAATCTACCCTCTTACGTATCGTGGCTAATGCGGATCACGAGTTTGAAGGAAAAGCAGAACAGGGACACAACGTGTCGCAAACATTTTTTGCACAGCATCAGCTGGAAGCCTTACACCTGGAAAATTCCATCCTTGCCGAGTTACAAACTTTTGCACCCAAGCATACAGAGACCGAATTGCGCTCCATTCTTGGATGTTTTCTATTCACCGGAGACGATGCTTTCAAAAAGATCAAAGTACTTTCCGGAGGCGAGAAATCACGTGTGGCTCTAGCAAAAGCATTAACCGCAGACGCGAACTTCTTAGCGCTCGATGAACCTACCAACCACTTGGATATGCAGTCTGTCAATATTCTGATCCAGGCTTTGCAGCAATACGAAGGTACATTTATTGTTGTATCCCACGACCGGTATTTCTTGGACAATGTGGCAAACAAAATCTGGTACATTGAAGACAAACAGATCAAGGAGTACCCAGGTACTTACCAGGAGTATGAAGAATGGGCTGCAAAACGCGTTGTGAAGACGGAGGTAAAAACCGAGAAAAAAGTCAAGGAAGACCCCAAAGTAAAGAAGGAGAAACAACCACTTACGGAAGATAAGACACGTTTGTTGAGCAAGAAAAATAAGGAGCTAACGTCTTTTGAACAAAAAATTGAGGAGCAGGAAATTTTAGTCAAAAACTTAGAATCGAAGCTTGCGGACGAAGCAGTGTATTCGGATGCGACTAAGTTACAGGAAACTACACGTTCGTACAACTCAGCAAAGGCATTATTGACACAATTCCAGGAGAGTTGGGAGCAGTTGGCGGAAGAAATCATGGATTTGGAAAATGATTAATTTTTTTGGCTTAAAATCAGCTTATTAAGCATTAGAGCGTGATTTTAAGCCAAAATTATTTGCAGGAATAGGATTAAAGCCCTACTTTTGCATCACTTCAAACAAGGAACGGTAGTTCAAAAATAAAGAAGTAAGATTCCGTAGCTCAGCTGGTAGAGCAATACACTTTTAATGTATGGGTCCTGGGTTCGAATCCCAGCGGGATCACAGAAAAAAGCTAATCGCAAGATTGGCTTTTTTTGTTTATATGAATTGTAAGTGACAAAGACTGGACGATTATGTTATCTATTCTCACTCAATGACTTTAACCTTTTAATTCCGTTCAAAATACCTCCTCTAATCATATTTCCATATCCGTCATCAGATAATCTGTCCGTGAAGGAAAGTGCTGATTGATAATTTTTTTCTGCATTTTCAACATCGCCTAGATCCTCATAGCATTTGGCAATATTCAAGTAAAGCGACGGGAATGCCCCGCTGACATCGTTGTCCTTTATTTCTTGAGCCAAATGTAACGCCGCCTCATCCCATTTCAATTTGTCTGCAACACTCTTCTGATGTCTTGCTATATAATGGGCTGCTATAAATCTTTCAAAGTCATTTATCGCTTCATTCCACGCTTGAGTAAATAATTTGCTTGCTTCTTCCGGTTTACCCTCAATGTCCATACCCTGGGCACAAAGTTTAACGACGTGGTTATCTGGATCTAAATACATATTGATTATTTTTAAAATGTAACTAATCAAATTTAAAACATTCCAACTTTAGACGCATTAATTATTCTTTTTTATATGCTGTAGTCTGAAGCATCTGCTTATCGGGTCTATGTGTTCATCGGCAATACGCGTATTGTTTTTAAGATAATATTGTATTTTTCCCATCAAACGAACTATTGCTATGTTATCTATATCCGATTAAGACTCAAAGTTAGAAAAACTAGGATACGATGAATAAAATTGCGATATACAATCTTCATTTGATCATCGTTATTTAGCATATCGGATATTTAATTAGCTTTTCTTGTTTAACAAGATTACCTTAGATATTGACAGCATAGTTCATAAAATAAATTTGAAAAATGAGAATTGCTCTATTTGGCACGCACAAAGTAGGTAAAACCACCTTAGCAGAAGAGCTCCTAGAAAAGCTTCCCGAGTATACACTAGAAGTAGAACCCTACTATCAGCTGGAATCATCGGGGTATGAATTCCTTGAAGAACCCACTGCTGAAGATTTCGTTGAACAATTTAACTACTCTGCCCGGCTAATTTCACAAAGTGGAGACAATGTAATATTCGATAGATGTGTACTTGACATCTTAGCTTATCTGTATATTCTTGATCCACAGAAAAATATTCAGTTCCTTTTTGAAAAGGCCTTTGCTATATTGGCCGAAATTGATCTTTTGGTGTTTGTCCCCATTGAAGAACCCGATTTGATACCTTGCCACAAGTCGGATCTACCCAAACTTAGATCTAAAGTTAATGATTTACTCCGCGATTGGATTAACGACTTTGGTATACAAGCTATTGAAGTAAACGGCCTACTATCGAATCGTAATAACCAGATACTTGCTAAAATTAAATCCTGAGATGTTAGATTTTTATATTATTGATGATAAACAAGTAAAACCAGATTTCCCTGAAAAGGCAGGATTGGTTTTCGCTGGACAACTTGACGAAAAAACTTTCAGCAGTCTTCAGCGAAAAGGCATAATCGCCACACGATTTGACTATTATATGGATTTCAGGCTGGATACTGCTCTGATTAAACAAATTGAGCAAATTATATTAAACAAGGGACTCCAAATGGATACTGACATAAAGAGCTTCATCCAAATCCTTGACATTGCAAGTAACAAACAAAGTGGTTTAATTGCCTATAGTGATTAAACATATCTTTTTCGTCAAGCGCGGTCCCTCCTTCGCTAAAACGGATCGTTTGAGCTTCCTATAAAGTTCATAAGCTCAATTTTAGGTTCAACAGCAAGGTTTTTATCTCTTTGCTCCTGAAATTTAAGAAAGCTGGGTATTTTAAGCAACTGATCCTGTATCTCCTTATTCTGATACTAGGAAATATGCACGAAGGTATTGCTTTCGCCGCTCTGTAAAATAGTATATAGGAATTGTGTTCCATCTAACTTTCTGAAATCTTTGAGAAAGCTTTCAATCATTTGTTTATTCGTATGTATATAGTCATCATGGACACTATAGGTTACTTTAACAACAATCATCTCTTCTATTATTTATGTTTATAAATGCACAGCGGGATTTTCAATGCGCAAAGTGAGCTTCTTCTCCTTCTTTCGTAAACTTAAGGTCAAAGAAAGCCTTTGTGAATCGGGCAGTAAGATATAAAAAATCTGGAGCATTGAATCCCGCAATGCATCATTAATAAGAAAATAAGTTGGGTAGCGTATATACCAGTAACAAGAATTGTGAATCCGTATAAATTGTTCGCTGCAATATGAAAAATGAGACTAACCATCGGGATTTTGATACGATTTGATCAAATTCAAACCTGTTATTTCATTATTTTCAGCCATTCATTATAATATTTATAAACAATTAGCAAGTCCATAGACATCTTCGAAATACGATCAGAAGCCATGAACAATAAAAACCTTTCTACAAAGCCACACTATCCCATTTTAGACGGACTAAGAGGAGTAGCAGCAATTATCGTTGTCACCTTTCATCTCACGGAGCCACTGGGGACAGGGCATCTCGATATCTTGGTCAATCATGGCTATCTGGCCGTTGACTTTTTCTTTCTTTTATCTGGATTTGTGATCGGTTATGCCTATGATGATCGCTGGCCTAAAATGACGATTGGCACCTTCTTTAAACGCCGTATTGAACGACTTCAACCTATGGTTATACTAGGCATGACCCTTGGCGCAATCGGCTTTTATTTTACAGATTCTACAATCTGGCCACTTATTCACACCGTTCCACTCTGGAAAATGCTTCTGGTAATGCTCATCGGTTATACGATTCTCCCCGTTCCCCTTTCATTGGATATTCGTGGCTGGCAGGAAATGCACCCACTCAATAGTGTCGGCTGGTCTTTATTTTTTGAATATATTGCTAATATTTTATATGCCATAGGTATTCGAAAATTATCTAAAACAGCATTAAGCATTTTGGTCTTTATAGCAGCTGTGGCGCTCGCCCATTTGGCAATCACAAGTCCCAACGGAGATGTTAGCGGAGGCTGGACATTAAATACTGGGCAAGTGCGGATAGGAATCACCCGGACGATGTATCCTTTCTTTGCAGGGCTCCTCCTATCGAGAATAACAAGTCCGAGCCGTATCCGGCATGCATTTTTGTACTGTAGTATTTTAATCGCTATTGTGTTATATATGCCTCGTATAGGTGGAGCAGAAAAACTCTGGATGAATGGAATATATGAGTCGGTATGCATTATCATTGTATTCCCCCTGATTGTTTACCTAGGGACAGGCAACATATCAACCAGCAAAATAGAGAATAAGCTCTGTAAATTTCTTGGTGACATCTCCTACCCGTTATATCTCGTACACTATCCTTTGGTCTATTTTTATGTTGCCTGGATCAGCAACAATAAGGATGTGACCATTGTACAGGCCTTACCTTACGCCATACTGATTCTGGTAACAAGTATTGCGCTAGCCTATGCAAGCTTGAAATGGTATGATGAACCTGTCCGCAAATGGCTCAGAAAAAAAATCGGCTAATCATAGCTTCTATAGGTCTGGATTGAGCTTTTGCAAGAGATTGGGTAACTTCTTGCGCAACTGCTTTTTCCAGCCCATTTCCATAATAAAACTAATCAAGACAAGCTTAATGCCTTTATACCCGGACTGTTTCACCATCAATAGAGTCCCGTCGCATGTAGGTTCCAATGAAAAACTCAATACCGTATCCAATTTTGTAAAGATCCCTTTGGTTAGTTTATCTGCCTTATCCGAATGAATTCCGGCGCAGGCCAATGCTTTCTCCCCAGTAGCTTCACCCCGATAGGTATAAGCAAGATACTGCCGAGGTATGGCAGAAATAATCTCGCAATGGGTAATACCATCCCAGCCCTTTTGGGCTTTCATCCTAAAAGTAAAATAATGCCCCGTTTCTGCTTTGATATTATTTAGCATAAACCATTTTCCAAGAAGATCTGCATCCGTCAGAGCACGCCACACAAGATCTCGGTCATAAGGTAAAAAAATATCTAATTTAATCGTTCTATCCATTTCATTGTATAACTAACACTGCGGCATAAGGGATCAATCGCTAAAAACAATACGACTCTTTAACTTTCCAGTATCCGCTGAATAGCCTTTTGTTCATGCAATGACAGCGAATCAAATTCTTCAGAACTAACAGTCGACTTTGCAGCAATAAACAGTACATATGGGTAGTCAATGAGTTTTTCTTGCAATAATTTCGCTCGCTTCATGTGAAAATCTGAGGTAATCACGATGAAGAGATCTGGAGAGATCTTTTTGATGATCTCTTTTGATAGCATAAAATCTTCGTAAGTATTTGTGGATAGTACACATGGAAGTAAATCTTTCTCTGCGACACCTCTTTCCATAAGATAAGCTTGAGCATAAGCGCCATGCGGCTTTCCTGTCCGATTGAAATGTTCACCCATGCCGCCGGTACACAAAATTGTAGTCCCTTCATTATGACAATAGAAATTATAGGCACATTCATTTCTATCTAATGCCATAACGCTGAGATTCCCCTGCTCATCATTGGGTGCACCCAACAATAATATAAGGTTTTTAATTTTTTCCATACGATTTAAATATTCATACAATCAAATGTAATAAGACCTGGATGAAAACCAAGTAAGAAGTCGGTTAAATTTTATCCAGCCATTATTGACTCTCAATCATTTCGTGCTCAAATAAATTAAAATGTTACAAAACATTTTTCAAAGTTGATTAATCAATCGATTGACTAAACTAATTGTGATAAAAGTTTATTTTTTTACACACCAATAAAAGATGCCTTATTTATATTTATTGATACACAATATAAACCATTATGAGAAAACTTTTAAATCTAATGATTGCAACCCTCGCTTTAGGGGCTGTATCCTGTAACAAGACCTTGGTAAACACCGAAGAAAGTGTCGAAACTCTAAAAGCAAAAACATCAACTAGCTCGGTAACAAATGAATGGAACAGTAATCCCTACAAGCTGAACGTCATCTATTTTGTTCCAAATGATGTTGATTCCATCCCCAACTTCAGAAAGCGTCTTAGCAAGATCCTGTTGGACGCCCAAAATATGTTTGCAAATAACATGGATCGCGAAGGCTTCGGCAGAAAATCCTTCGGATTGGATCTGCTCAATGACAGCCTGATTAACATCCATTACATCGCTGGAAAATATGGCAAAGCTACTTATCCGTACTCAGGGGGCAGCGGCGCTGTGAAGGCGGAAGTGGACAGCTATTTTAATCAAAATCCTTCAGGAAAAAAAAGCGAGCACAATCTAATCATTATTCCAACCTACAATACAGATCCAGCTAATCCGGGAGGTCCTCCATTCTATGGCACAGGTACCAGCTGCTACGCATTAGATTATGTAAATCTGGACGCCAAAAACTTAGGAATAGGCGGTGATATTGGATGGAAAGCAACTGTATGGATAGGTGGAATGATTCACGAACTGGGCCATGGCTTAAATGCCAGCCACAACAGAATGAACAAAACGTTAGCGCCAACTTTAGGTACGGCATTGATGGGCTCGGGCAATTCAACCTATGGAATCTCTACAACTTCTTTGACCAGTACCACAGCAGCAACATTTAACAATAGTCAAGTATTCAGCCCTGTGGTAAGAACTGACTGGTACGCATCCGCATCTGCAGAAATAACATCCTTGACATCAAGCTTTGTGAACAATAAGATTATCGTTTCCGGGAAATTTACAACAACAAAACCGGTCAATGACATTGTTGTTTGGCACGATAGGGAGCCTTTTGGAGTGAATAACGATTATGATGCCGTACAATGGGCGACAAAAATAATTGGACAGGATAGTTTTCGATTTGAGTGCCCATTAGCTGATTTTTATGATCTGACAGGAAATTACGAAATGAGAATAGGATTTCTCCATGTCAATGGAAGCCGTACCACCTTAGGATACGCTTATAACTTCGTTAACAATATACCCGATTTATCGAAGGTCGTGACCTATAAACTGTTACCGACTACAGGTTGGTCAATTGTAGCTAGCGATAGTAATGAGCCTGGATCACCAGCCAGCAATGTATTGGATATGAATAGAAGTACAGTTTGGCATACTCCGTGGTCGTCCACTCAAACCCCGCAGCCACATTTCTTTTCGGTCAATATGGGCGCATTACGCACCGTGAAAGGTGTTGCTTTCCGTAACCGCGATAATTTAAATGGAGCGATGAAAGATGTCAATATTTACTCAAGTACAAATGGTGTAAGCTGGACCTTGATCAAAACGACACAGTTGAGCAAAGTCGCGGGCTCCTGGATCAATGTGGACCTTACTACATCCATTAGCACCCAATACCTTAAAATAGAGTCGACCAGTTCTTGGGGTGATTTCTTCTATTCTCATCTTGCAGATTTTGGTACATATTAAAACTTAGATCGATAGAATAAACGGCCGGTATAACAAATTGTACCGGCCTTTTTTAGCTTTGATCACCTCCGAATAAGTAAGATTCATCATTAGGTTAGCAAATAATTTTATATTTTTAGTACATCATGCTGACTTTGACATATCAATAAGCTAGAAAAAACGATCGAAATAATCACTTATCACTAAAATTAGAATGAATAAACAAGAACTGATCAAAACTTTTTCTGACAACCACTATACAGTTATTGCCTATATTCAGGCATTACCTGAACCTCATTTTTCATATCGTAATCATGAAAAATGGACGGCTGGTCAGCAGCTAAAACATATTCTCTTAACGCTTCTACCCTTTCCAAGGGTACTTCAATCAAAAGATTACATGGTCCAAAAATTCGGGTCCCTACAACGTACGACCTGGGACTACGACACGGTGCGTAACAATTATCTCAAAACAAGCCGGGAGGCCCCGAGTCAATTTTTGCCTGAAGAAATCCTGCCCGCACAGAAAGAGGGTCTGATTGCGCAACTGGAAGAAGTGTTAGCTACAATCAGTCAGCTATTTGTACTGTACAATGAAGAGGAGCTCGATAGCCTGGTTTTACCACATCCTCTGCTTGGCAAACTCAGTATACGCGAAATGTTTTTTCTGATGAGCTATCATCCCCTACACCACCTAAATCAAATCAAGGAAAACTTGGTCTCATTCAATCAATGAGCTAAACCTTGTTCATCAGCTTTTCATCAAATCAGTGTTAATGGTATTATCTATTCTCTTGTATGGACCATATCATATAGATCAAAGCCTTCAGCCCAGTAGTCTTTATGGATTTCCCTTAGTATAAAACCATTTTTCTTATAAAATCCGAACGTGAATTGAGAGGTGCCGACTTCGATCTTTTCAACCTGATGATGGGTGTACAGAAAGTCAATACGGTGATGCAATAGATTTTTTCCAAAACCAAATCCGTGATATTTTGGATTTAAAAAACTCCAGCTCAAAAAACCTGTGCGCTCATCATCAGAAAAACCTACTCCACCGCCACCAATAATTTGCCCGTTAACCAGTGCAACAAAATACGTCTCCATTTCCTGGTCAAGATATTCTGTGAAATCGGCAACCTCACTCTGTGCAAAGTACTTCGGTATATTCATATGAAGAATATCGATCAGCTTATTTCTATCCTGAACATCATATTTCCTAATTTCCAAATACTTATCCATAATTGGTATGATTACAAATCCCTGTCTATTGTTAACTTACATCTCCTATGAAGTTTATTAAATATAATAATAATTTAGTGTGTTTTTACTGCGATATTTCCAGCCCTACCGATTCGCCTTATTTTTCCTATAAAACATAAAAAAAACGGCGCTGTTGGCTTGATTTTTGATTAATTTTACGGTCGCACTGCGGTAAGCAGATAATCATTAAATACCCAATATGCAAAAACCTCAAAAGGATATTCCGATTTTTTTTGAAGCATTAAATCAGATGCCAATTGCAACGGCCATTTATGATAATTCGAACCTCAATATCGCATTCGCCAACTCGCGAATGCTAAATATGTGGCGTACAGAGAACGAAATATTTGGACATTCCTTTGGAGAGGTTTTTCCGGTTTTTACCCAAGAAGGGTTTACAGATATACTCCGTAATGTCTGGGAAAGCGGTGTCACCTACAAAGCATTTGAAACCCCTGCAACGATCATTGACCGTGATTTCAAGATCAAACGTTATTTTGATTTTGAATACAAACCCCTCTTTGATAAGCGTGGCCGAACTTATTCCATCCTCCACACAGCCACAGATGTCACGCATAAGATACACGAAGAGAAACCTGAAGATCAAGAAAATATAGCAATCAATCCCGCAACCAACCTGCGCATGATATCCTATACGCTATCACATGATGCTAAAAATCCTTTAGCTCTTGCTAAATTGGGTATAGGTGTACTAAAAGAACATTTGGATATGCAGTCCAATAGACGGCTCGAATTGTACGATGTCATTGATCAATCACTTGAAAACATTGCTGATATTATCGACAAAACGGTCGAACTAAGTCTTGCTCCAATTAATAGACTACGGAAACAACCTGTTCGTTTAGATCTTACATTGCCCAATTGGTGCCGGGAAGCGAAATTACTATACCGTAGCCCACATACTGAACTTATCTTTGGTGACCTTTTTCCAGTAAACAGTGATCAAAATGCAATCTACCAAATCTTTACAAACTTGATCAACAATGCGGTCAAATACTCTTCGGCCAATAAGAAAGCAGCGGTGCATATCTATAGTGAAAAAGTAACGAATGGTGTATTATATATTATCAAAGACAATGGTATCGGTATTCCGCAGCATGAACTCGAAAATATACGCATGGAAAGACTCCGTGGTTCAAATTCAACGGATTACCAGGGAAAAGGTATTGGGCTGTTTATCGTTCAAGAAATTCTTGAAAGACTCAAGGCACAGATGGCCATCTTCAGTAAGGAAAACCAAGGGACCGAAATCCGTCTATTTTTCCCAAATTAATAAAGCGACATAGCCCTTTTATCTTCCTTTCATGGCAGATTTTGCCAATCTTAACCTGCTTTCAAGAAAAATCATTGTTGGACTGCTGATTTATGGCTAATTTTGAATGTTTAGAAATTGTAAGCAAAATCAGACACGTCTCTATGAATCATTTTCGTAAATATTGGAAACTATTTTCCCATATTGGTGCACATTCGGGCATGTCATACATCGATTTCAAACGTGTGCACATGATAAATTTGATTGCGTTGCTATGTTTATTTCCGACAATTTTCTTTTCAATCCTCAATCTTATCGACCACCGCTATGTTTTATCGGCGATTAATTTCTCCAATTCTATATGTTCGTTTACGGTACTTCTGCTTCAATATTATGGGAAACACAATATCGCTAAGGCAACTCTATTGATAAGTAATTCTGTGTTTTTCTTCGCTGGGGCACTCCTTTATAAAAATGGAGGCGAATATTTTTTATTGTGCACATTGATTGTCTCGATGTTGATGTATGACAACCGAAGGATCCATATAGTCCTTTGTATTATGGTAGCTTTCCTGATTTTACTGTTATATTTGCTTCCTGATATACTTCCGCTGAGCCAGCAAGTTCCACGATCCAGATCTGTTTTCAATATTATCAATGCACTTGCTTTTATGGTCGTTGCAGTTAACTTTTTTCTTGATATCATCTATAAGAATATGAAAAAAATTGAGCAGCAACGCCTCAACTTAGAATCCATGAATCGGGAAAAAGAAAAAATTTTTTCTATTATAGCGCACGACATCAAAAGTCCTTTTGCCAACCTGGAAGCATTGGTATTTATGTTTCGTAATCAGATGCTCGATAATAGGGCATCCCAGGAATATATCCAACAGATCTATCAGCAGATTACGCAGCAGAATCAAGCTTTGGATGATTTGCTACAATGGGGCAGCAGCAGTATGCAAGGTATGAATACCAAAGCATCACCCCAATTAATCGAACCTATAGTACAACAAATTATTAAAGTTTTTAATGAGAATACACAATCTAAACAACTAAAAATCAATATTAATATACCCAAAAATACGCAGATAATTGCCAATCGGGATCATACCATCATTATTTTACGCAACTTGATTAGCAATGCGATCAAATTCAGCTATGTGAATGGGAATATCAACATCTACACCAGCATGGATGAAACCTATACACATATTCATATTCAGGATGAAGGAATAGGAATTAACCCCTTGAAGTCTGCCGCACTTTTTAATGAAATTCAGCAAAAGTCCTTTGGTACTGAAGACGAGCCCGGATCGGGTGTGGGCCTTGTCTTATGCAAGGATCTTATTGAACGAAACAAAGGTATTGTTAACATCCAAAGTACACCCAATAAGGGATCCGTTTTTACAGTTGGATTGCCATCCTGCCCCAGCCATAAGCCGCAAACCAAGATCGAAGTTCCTACATGCTGTTAACCCAAATATAGGTTTAGAAAATTTTTGATGAGATTATTTATGGTAGAAAAACTTTGTGTGCTTCAATATAGGTTCATTTTTGTAGATTTACCCCTAACACACATTGACGCAAAGGAAATATGGAAGCAAATGCCAATTATGTATATAAAATCATCGACACACCAGTTGGCCTTATACACTTAATCGCTACCGAAAAGGGACTTTCAGGTTTAGTTTGGGCGGACAAGGATTATATCCGCACAAAACTTCCTACAGCAACCTACAATGAACAGGCTCCCGTTTTAATACAGACGGGACTGCAGCTGAATGAGTACTTTGCAAAAAAAAGACAGATATTTGATATTCCGCTTGATTTTCAGGGAACAGCCTTTCAGATCAAGGTCTGGAAAATGCTTTTAGGTGTTCCCTATGGTACAACCAGGAGTTACGGTCAACTGGCGCAGCAACTTGGCGACAGCAAAGCCGTTCGGGCCGTTGGTGGCGCGTTGAATAAAAATCCTATCGCTATCATTGCCCCCTGCCATAGGATAGTTGGCACCTCGGGCAAGCTCGTTGGCTTTGCCGGGGGCATTCGCAATAAGTCTATCCTGCTTGACCTTGAACAACAATATCAGACCCCGACACTATTCAGTCTTTAACGCTGACTATTAGCCTTAGAGTATGTTATTCCTGCGGAATAACAATCATTTGAGGGAATCTTTGAATTGTCGATGAAGAGAAAAAAAATTGCATCTCCGCTTTTGTAATTAAAACTATATCTTTATGAAAAGAATTACAAGGTCACTATGATAGAGAATACGTTTGGAATGGATATAATGCCTGAAAATGAACATGCCAGACTGAATGCCCTCAGACGCTATAAAATAACTGGAACCCCTTCTGAAGCCAGCTTTGATGGAATTGCAAAATTAGCCACACAAATCTTTAATGCCCCTATTGCATTACTCTCACTGGTGGATGCAGAATCTGTCTATTTCAAAGCAAATATTGGCATGGGCACCACAAAGGAAACGAATCGAGGGCAAAGCTTGTGTAGTCTAGCTATTCTAGACAAGAAAGTAACGGTCTTTGAAGATACACTTAAAGAAGATATCCTGCTGACCAATCCAAATGTAATTGGTGATTTTGGACTACGGTTTTACGCGGGTGCACCACTTATTACGCATGATGGTTTTATGATCGGTTCGCTGTGCGTCATCGACAAACATCCACGCGTTTTCACTACAGCTGATCGACAGATATTAGAAGGTCTTGCACGTACCGCAATGGACCAAATCGAGCTTCGAAGTTCTTCCATAGATAAAATTGATGAGCTTGAGGGTGTCAATATTACCATGGCAACCATGCAACAACGGCTGCTCGAACTTAATGACGAGATGGAACTTGCCAATGATGAACTTTACCGTACCAATAGCCAGCTCAACAAATCCTATGATTTGACAGTTCTGCTCAACAAAAACCTCAAAAAAAGTGAACGTCGATTCAGATCCTTTATAGATAAGGCCCCAATAGCATTTGCGATTTTAACAGGTCGTGAATTAGTCATTGAAGTTGCCAACGATATGATGCTCAAACTCTGGCACAAAACAGAAATCATTCTTGGCAAACCACTTGGACAAGCACTTCCAGAATTACAGGGACAGCCTTATTTGGGGATATTGGATGATGTCTTTACTACTGGCCAAAATTATATTGGAGACACTGCCTACGCAAGACTTGAGTCTATGGGAGTATTGGGCGATCATTATTTTGATTTCACCTATGAGCCGTTGAAGAATGATGAGGGCGAAACGGAGTCTATTATTGTCATCGCCAATGAGGTTACGGAGCGTATCAAAAGAAACGAACACCTTGAAGCCCTCAACTATCAGCTGGAAATTGCACTAAAAGCTGGTGAACTCGGTTCTTACAATCGCGATATAATAACAGGTAAAATGGACTGCTCGGAAACCTGTAAACTCAATTTTGGCCTCACTAAAAACGATCGCTTTGACTATGATGTCCTCATGCAAAGCATCGTCCCTGAGCACCGCGAAATGGTCTATCAAAAAGTTCAGGATGCTATCCAGAACAAGACCACATATCACGCTGAATATCTCATACGTTGGCCTGATGGATCGTTGCATTGGATCAATGCGTCGGGTCTTCCCAAGTACGATGCAGAAGGTAATGCGACTCACCTCATTGGTGTAGTGGCGGATATCACAAAACGGAAAAATTATGAGTCTCAAAAAGATGATTTCCTGGGTATTGCCAGCCATGAACTAAAGACGCCCGTCACGGGATTAAAGGGAACGATTCAACTGCTGGAACGATTCAAGGACAAAACTGGAAGTGACATCATTTCAAGACTTATTGATCAGTCTGCAGTCAATATCAAAAAGATCGTTACACTTGTTGACGACCTGCTCAATATGCATCGAATCAGTGAAGGGCAGCTTCATCTCGAAAAAACAACCTTCAAGGCATCAAAGATACTTACCTCTAGTTGTCACAATATCATATCCCAAGGCAACCATCAAGTTAATATTACCGGCGATCTCGATGCAGATATCTTTGCCGACGAACAACGTCTTGAACAAGTCCTTGTCAATTTTGTCAATAATGCCGTTAAATATGCTCCAGAATCGAGAGAAATCAATATTACGGTTGAACAGCTGCAAGATCGTATCAAAATAACCGTCAAAGATCAAGGTGAAGGTATTAATCCGGCAGTACAGCCATTTATTTTTGATCGATATTATAGAGCTAATCACGAAGGTAAATCCTACTCGGGGCTTGGACTGGGACTCTATATTTCCGCTGAAATAATCAAAAAACACGCGGGTCAGATAGGAGTTGATAGCACTGTGGGTGTGGGCAGCAGTTTCTGGTTTTCCATCCCACTCCCGACAGCAGAAAAATAAACACAAAAGAGCCGGTTTTTACCCGGCTCTTTACTATCAAATCCTACGTGCTTATTGACAGACTGCTTATGTGTAGTAGTCCGGCATTTGAAAATAGACTTAGGCTATCTCCTCAACAGGCGCATCAGGTGCATTCTTCTTGACAGAATCAATGCCATTTTCCATACCACTTGCGCTTTCATACATCTCGCTGGTTCCAATAATTTGGCCATTGGTAGCCTTGAGGTTGAAGTAGTGCTTACCGTTCGTAGAAGTTTTACGATCAAATTTGTTTTCGTCCTGCGCATTCTTTTTTACAGATTCAACGCCATTTAAGCAGTTTGCTTTAGTCGTATAACCTTCACTGCTTAAAATCACCTGTCCGTTTGCAGCTTTTAGATTAAACTGGAATTCTCCATTTTTCCGTGTTTTTACTTCAAATTTACCCATTTTCTCATTTAATTAAATAAATATGTGGTTATCGGAATTAACTTCCATACTAAAGATAATACTTTTCGATGTTTTTATTGTAAAACAACGATTAATTTTTTTATCATCAACAAGACACATACTTTTAGTGATCGGTACGCCCTACTTCATACCATATTCACTCATCCATATCCCTTCAACAGGAAGTCAACATAGCGATCTCTAAAATCCCGATTAAGGAAAACACGACCTTCCTCACAATTCTAAATAAACATTATAAATGACAGGAATTGTCCACACGCCCTTTCGATCATCCTACAAAGCCCCAGCAGCTGTTTCGAAACCTTTATTTTTCAGATCTATTTAGGATTTAACGAAACTTGAAACGATACGGTCCATGCAAATATTTCAATTTAACCTCGGCAAAACATCGCAGTTAATAATCGGAAGGAAAGACCAAACATATTGTACAGAAAATAATAAACCACATAGTGACATAATTTTACCCACAAATGCAAAAGCATTTTTCACTTCGCGATATCAAGATAATTTAAAAGATAATATATTCTACAATGCTAATAATAAACAAATAGTAATTCTATTCTTTCGTGCTATAAAAGCTAGATGTTATTCAAACTAATCACACACCCGAATTATATTCCTTCGAACGCCACATCACAAAAGACTAGCATGGCTGTTAGCATAAACAAAATTCAAGATCATACACCTTAAAATAGATTAATCATTACGTGAAGTTTAAAAAACCCTTAATATAAACATATAACCAAAGGTTATAACCGGTCTATTTCAGCATTACACTTTTAATACATATAATAAACATAAAATACTATCTTACAAAGAATAATACAAAATAAAAACATAGGAAACAATCGTTATAAATTTGAACACAAAAAGTGATTCACCTCTTATTGGAACGATATTTTTTTTCATTCGCCTATTTTTCCAATGCTGGTCCGCTGCACGTCAGTTTTATCACAATCAAGTATAAAAAATTATAATTTTAAAAAGCGAATCGTTAAATTCGAAAAGTACACTATGAAATTAATACGCTAATTTTGCTTTCATTCAAACAAGATTGATGGAATACTTAACCTAAACTATAGTCCTTGACACTATAGTGGGGCAATAACAAGCGATTATCTTAAAACATGAAAAACAACATAAAGGAACAAAACGAAACGTTAAATCAATTGGATCAAAATTCAGCATTGCTAGCAGAACACCCCATTCTAGTAGAATTTAAAAACCTTATTCACCAGTATCCCCAGAATCACTGGGACCTCCAATTCTACTTGAAAAAGCTCAATATATCAAGAATAGCGTTACATCGATTGACGCTTTCAAGCAGTAAAACTTCACCCAGTACGATCGTTAAGGAAATTGTTGCAAGTGAGATTGCAAAAAAGCTAGCTTCTACTGAAATTCCCATTAAAGAGTTGACTTCGTATTATGGCTTTAGTTCATCAGCATCATTAACGCGGTTTATAAAAAAACATACGGGTCTTAGTCCGCGAAGATTTAGAGCATTAAACGCATTGGATTATATTTAAACTTATCCAGCGGCAATCTCTCATTTCGATAGCTAAAAATTGAATATCGTTGGATAAACCTTTTTATGATATTTCAATGGTAATCATGTATTTACCAATATTTGTTATTGATTGGATAAGGCTGCACAGTGACTAAAAATCAAAATAGTGCAGCTACTGCTTTTTGATAAGCTCGTAATTATTCTGCGATTCGTCCTTTTGCACGGTATACTGATCTTTGAGTTGCATCACCCAGCCATCACCCTCTATTCGCTGTCCTTCGATTTTTATAGGCTTGCTAACTGTTATTTTATCCCAATTGGGCGCCATAAGCGCTCCACTTTTGACGTCTAGAATCCCCCAGTTATCGGCGATCCTTATGGTTGGATAAACAGTTCCCAAACCCGCGATTGGGAGGATATTTCTCGGATCAAAAGACATACTCATTTTTTCAAATTTTATGGTCATATGAGGCTGGTCCACAAACAAGGAACAGTACAATGCAATTTGCTGTTTAATTTTTTCCGCACGTAGTTGTTCCTCTGCGAATATCTGTTTTCCATTATACTCCACTGTAACGGCTTTTACTGTTGCTGCAAGATCTTTCGGAAGTTCAATGTTCAATTCGCGCATAAAGAATATGGTTAAATCTGTATTTACTGAAATCTTTTGATTCCAAAGCGGATCCTTTAAACTCATTATATATCCATAGATGGGCGTGGTATTGTAGGCAAAAGACCTTACATAAGTGGGGTTCTTGAAAAATCGGTCTATTACATCAATGAAATGTTTTTTTGTTTTTTCTTTATCTCTCCCACTGATCATTAATCCGGTATACTCTGCAATCCCTTCATTAAGTTCTAATTGATTTTCAATGTTCGCAGAACCTGGAAAAAGTGAATTTCGATACTTCCGAAAAATCAAAGCATTTTTCAAGTGCATTCGTTGTTCATCTTGCGCGTCTGAACAAACTGCCTTTTTAAGGGCCTCCAATTCTAAACGTAAGTATATCCGTCCATTCTCTTGATCGAGATGCGTGCTTTCGCTGTTATTTTGAACGAATCCTAAAGCCGATTGTGCGGAATGAAACAATTCATGAGCCAACAAATTGATCCGTGCATAATAATCTTTAGATAAAGGCAACATAATCATCGCCCAAGTGCGACCATTCCACGTTAAAGACGTATTGGCAATATTTACACTGTCGGGCAATTTACCAATATAGCTATTTTTATATTGCACAAATGAACTATCATTGCCAAAGTTATTACTAAATAACTGTCGTGTCTGAGGATTCACCAAAATAATATCACCATATAAATCTCTATTCCATAACGAATAACTCATTTTAGTTGCAGTTTTAATTTCACTAAAATATTGAACGATACTGTCTGGCCTTGCCTCCTTAGATTCTTGTCCAAGCGCTAATGCACTGAGCAAAAGATATAGAAACGTTATCGATATTTTCTTCATTAAACACTTGTGAAAACGGTTATAAATGATATTTTTTAGTTAAAAAGAGATTATTGGGATTTGACAAACATCTTCTTTCAAATTGCTAAAAATACACATTATATCACTAAAATATCTATCATTAAACAAAAAAAAGCACACTTAATATGTGTACTTTTTTGCTCAACATAGACTATGCTGTGTTTATACATCAATATAAAGACTCTTTGAACTACAAAGTCTCCTTGAGATATACTACTGATTCCAAGTTCAAACCATCGAGTCTGCTAATACCCGGTTGTTTTACAAATCCATTCTGTTCAAAAAGTTCGATCAACGAACTTCTTAAGGGTTCATTGATCCAAATCACGTCGTAGGTACTGCAGACGGCAAGACATTTGTCCATTAATGATACCTCCATTTGCTGCAAAGCCTCATGCTGGCAGACACCGAAATCCGCGATTCGAATCACACGTTTACCTGCCAAGCCATCCGGCTTCTGCCCTTTCGAGGTTATTCTGGCATAACCCATTGGCTGATCGTTAGCATATACCACCAGCCATTGATTTGACATACTGTTTATTTCGTTGACAAGCGTTTTGGAATTAAAACTATCAACAATGTAATTGTCTAGTTCAGCTGACTCCACTAAGCTGCCGAATTTTTCTAGGGCTAGAGTTTTGGTGAGCATAGACAACGCTTCAACTCCCTGCTCTGTTGCTACCGTAAATTTTGTAATTATATTCATATGTACATCTACTATTAAATACACAAATGTACATGCTATCACTTGCTATTATTCGATACACATTGTTCATTTAGCATCAGTACAGGCTCCCACATAAATAACGGCCTATATGCTGGATCGCTTCTATTCGTTTATCAGAAAACTTATCCGCGATGACCAACCTAAAATAATGTTCAAAAGTATTCGCAAAAGAGAACGTATAGCCCGGCGTAAATCTTGCACCAATTTTTTCACACTGCGCGTAAAAATCCGCCATATCTGTACTTTCGGGCATTTTAACCCATAGATTATACCCGCCAGCAGGTGTGATCACTTTGGTTTTTTCAGGAAAACTGGAAGCGATTAGATTGGTGGCCAGATAGGCATTTTTTGCCAGTTGCATCTTCAGTGAACGAATATGCCGATCGTAACTGCTACTACCGATCAAACGGTTCACGGTCTCCTGATTCAGAGGAGAAACTGTACTGCCCAATGCAAACTTGATCTGTTCAGCATCTTTCAGAAATCGCCCGGTGCTTAACCAACCCAGCCGAATCCCAGGTGCCAGGGTTTTTGAATACGATGAATACGTCATGACCAATCCGCTTTCATCAAATTGTTTTAGTGTGGATGGTCTGCTCCCCTGAAAGTTCAGGTCTCCATAGATATCGTTCTCGATTACAGCAACATGATATTTATAAGCAATCGCCAATAAAGCAATTTTCTGTTCATCTGAGAGCAAAATACCTGTTGGATTATGAAAATTCGGTGTTAGGACGACTGCTTTTACAGCACTTCCTTGACATGCTTGTCTAAAAAACTCTATATCAAAACCATCTTTAGTAAGAACAGGAATTTCAATAACGCGCAGTTTGAGCACCCGAATGACCTCCAACACAGAAAATACGCATGGGCTTTCCACAGCAACAATATCTCCAACTTCACATGCAGCAGCCAAGGCGATATACAAAGCCTGCAGAGCGCCATCTGTGATCAGCAATTCATCTGCTTGCAGTAAGGTCTGATAGGATGCCGCACGCCTGATAATATTGTCCTTCAATTGTAACGAACCGTTAGATGGATAATAGCGTAGTAACCCTGCTCCCTGTTCCCGAATGACCTGCTGCATGGTCCGAAGTAAAAGTTTTTGCGGAACAAGAAGGTCCCCTGGGGCAGCAACATTAAATTCCGAAAAACTCCGTCCCACCGGTGATGCTGTTGTCAGACCAAGCCCTTGTTCAAAGACAGCATCCCTTACTACCGGTGGACGTCGACGCCCTTCCGGTTCTGCCGGCATTTCATTCTTCGCACTGACATAGTAGCCAGATTTCGGAACGCTCTCCACCAAACCAATAATCATAAGATACTCATAACCTGACTGAACAGTACTCATACTTAAACCATAGTAATCTTTAAACTCGCGTACTGAAGGCAGCTTTTGACCCGGTTTATAGACTCCTGATTTTATATTTTTCTCAATTGCTTGTGTAAAAATTTCAAATTTATAGCTCTTCATCTGTATTGATCACTTTTAACTATACTGTACCTGTATCGCAAATCTAATCAATCTAAATTTGTCTAAAAAAGAAATGACAGGTAATTATCAAATCAACAGCCCTATCGAATTACGAGCTCTTCCACAGGAGGTATTACCCGAATTAAGTCAGGAACTAAGAAATTTCCTCATTGACCATATTGCTACACATGGCGGTCATTTTAGTTCAAGCCTTGGTGTTGTAGAACTTACTATAGCAGTTCATTATGTATTTAACACCCCTAAGGATAAATTGATCTGGGACGTTGGTCATCAGGCTTATATCCATAAATTACTCACAGGGAGAGCGGCTCACTTCCATTCGAACAGGCTTCTAGGCGGCATCAGCGGATTTCCTGTTATGGAAGAAAATAACTTTGACGCCTTTGGTACAGGTCATTCTTCCACATCCCTATCAGCAATTCTGGGTATGGCCTGCGCAGCAAGGTATAAGGGTGATAATAGCCGTCAACACATCGCTATTATCGGCGACGGCGCCATGACTGCCGGTCTAGCATTCGAAGCTTTAAATAATATAGGTTTCGAAAAGCCTAACCTATTGATTATATTAAATGACAACGATATGTCTATTGATGCCGGTACGGGAGCCCTACAAAACTATCTGACCGACCTGACCTCGGGGCAAGCCTATAATCAGTTCAAATCACAGATCAAAAGACTGCTGTCAACCCATAAAGATCGGACACAATGGTCAATTGCCGCGATTAGAAAAATAGAGAAATTGATAAAAACAGGGCTATTTGCTTCGAGCAATATTTTCGAGGCCTTAGGAATACGTTATTTTGGACCGGTGGATGGTCATAACCTCCACAAGCTTATCAAAATATTTGAGCAGTTGAAGCATATCCCCGGACCCAAAATAGTGCATTGTGTAACACAAAAAGGAAAAGGTTTTACACCGGCCATGTTAAACAAGGCGGAATGGCATGCCACAGGGAAATTCGACAAACTGACAGGTATACGGTTAGAAAACCAGCTACCGCAACTCTACAAGGAGACTTTTCAGGAAGTGCTGGGCGATATGCTGATACAGCTCGCCCAACATAATAGCCGTATTATCGCTATAAGCCCAGCCATGCTTTCCGGCAGCAGGCTGACGGCAATGAAACAGCAGATGCCTAACCGCGTTTTTGATGTTGGTATCTGCGAGCAGCATGCCATTACTTTTTCTGCTGGCCTTGCTGCTGATGGGCTACTTCCATTCTGTGTGATTTATTCTACATTCTTACAACGCGCCTATGATCAGCTAATCCACGACGTCGCTTTACAGAAATTACCGGTCGTATTCTGTATCGACAGGGCCGGCGTTGTCGGTCCCGATGGCCCCACCCATCAAGGGGCATTCGACATTGCTTTTCTTCGCTGCATACCTAACATCGCAGGCGCTTCACCCATGACCCTCACAGACTTTAAAAATTTGTTGTTTACCGCTCAGGACATCTCTCTTGACGGACCGCTTGCAATCCGTTACCCAAAAGGTCCAGGTAGTCGAGAGAAGCAATCAGACAAATTTACAAGACTTGAAATTGGAAAAGGAAGAAGGCTTTGTTCAGGCCAGGACATTGCCATACTCTCTCTTGGGCCCGTTGGTCGATATGCGCAGGACGCCTGCAACGAACTGCTCCGGGAAGGCATGCACGTTGGACACTATGACCTACGGTTCTTTAAACCGCTTGACGAAGCGTTATTACATGAAGTATTCCAATCATATTCCTATATCATCACTGTTGAAGATGGATGTATAGCTGGTGGAGTAGGAACTGCAGTGCTGGAATTTATGGCCGAACATGGCTACTCAGCGACTTTGAAGCGACTTGGCTTACCCGATATTTTCGCAGTACAGGGTACACAGCAGCAGCTTCATCAACTTTATTACTACGACAAGCAGGCCATTATCGCCACAGTGAAACAGCTATACACCGGCCTGCCCAAGCCGACAGATTCATGGTGTAGCCCTAAGCCGAACGAGTATTACCCTAACAGTTAACTTGGTCACAATCGCAGTGCTTAAACAATATAGATTAAATTATTATTTGGTCTGATCATAGGATGTAAATAGCAAAGGGCCGACCCTGTCAGACATTCAGCTTGCGAAGCTTTCCTAAAAGGTCGTTTTGTCAGGACATGCTTTTCATAGACTTACTTCGTCTTTCAATTGTAAAAAGAATCTATTAGAGCCAAAACTGCTTATATCTTCTAAGACAAACATCCAGAAAGGTACGGTGTTTGTGGCTTACATGAAAGAAACAATGTTGTTTCTTTCATGTAGCAATTCATACCATGAAACACTTATTCGTCCTCCTTGCTATAGCGACAGGCTTATTTCTGATCAGCAAGGTTTGCTTTTCACAAAAAGGGAAAGATTTAAAACCGTCAATACAAAATACTATGAATACTATAAATCAAAAAGATCATGTTGTCTATTTTGCAGGAGGATGCTTCTGGGGAACTGAGCATTTCTTTAAACAAGTCCGCGGGGTCACCGCAACCGAAGTTGGCTATGCCAATGGAAACCTTCAGCACCCTTCTTACGCACAAGTTTCGACAGGAACGTCAGGTTTTGCCGAAACGGTAAAGGTAAACTTCGACCCGGAGCTCGTCGATCTAAAGCTACTCGTAGACCTTTTCTTCAAAACAATTGATCCAACTTCATTAAATAAACAAGGCAACGATATCGGCACACAATACCGTACAGGCATCTATTATACCAATGCGGATGATGCCGCTGTTATCAAAGAACAAATAGCTGCTTTAGCAAGTCAATACAACAGCAAAATCGTGGTGGAAATAGAACCTTTACAGAATTATTATAATGCTGAAGCTTATCATCAAAAATACCTGGACAAAAACCCCGGCGGTTATTGCCATATAAGCCCTGATTTATTTAAACTTGCACGAAATGCCAACCCCGAAAAGGCGAAATCGGACGTTAAAAACACGTATAAAAAAGCAGACAAGGAGACCTTGAAGAAGGAGTTGACTCCATTGCAATACGATGTTACACAAAACAGTGCAACGGAGCGAGCGTTTGACAATGCCTATAATGATGAATTTAGGGAAGGTATTTATGTCGATATCACAACCGGAGAACCCTTATTTGTTTCTACAGATAAATTTGAATCGGGATGTGGGTGGCCCAGTTTTTCCAAACCAATTAGCGATAGCCTGATCCAAGAACACTCCGACAATTCGTATGGGATGCGTAGAACGGAAGTACGTAGCAAAACTGGTGATGCACACCTTGGCCACGTTTTTAACGATGGACCTGCAGATAAAGGTGGTCTACGCTATTGTATAAACAGTGCATCACTTCGATTTATTCCAAAAGACAAGATGAAAGCACAGGGCTACGAAAAGTATTTGCCATTATTGGTAAAAAAATAGGATGCAGCGCCTCATTGGAGGCGCTTGCTCTGAACATTTCAGAATCCTTCAGGCTACCCTTATAATAACCTATTATTCAATGCAAAAACCAATGCTTCATTCATGTTGCTTACCCCTAGCTTTTCAAACAATTTTCGCCGATGAAATTTCACCGTATCAATGGAAACGAAAATTTTCTCCGAAGTTTCATGAATGGTCAGACCTCGATGATAAAAACGTAAAATCTCTATTTCACGTTCGGTAAGATTAATCTTTTTTTGGGAGTTCCATTTCCCAGTCAGCAGATCCAATTCCCATACTAAGTTGGAGTGCAACTTTTCGATAGTCACGTTACCTGAAGATATATTAGTGGATAAAGACACGATACAAATTGCTTTCCATATTTTCCCCTCTTCTGTCAAAAAAACAGGTGTCAGTTTATGATTAATTAAAATAAACTTGTTGTGTGCATTTTGTATCTGAAAATCATACGATATAACATAAAGCTTCCGTTCCTCAATAGGTATTTTTTCATAAAAGCTGAACCCCGCTTCGTTAATCGTAATGAGCATCTGGAAATCATCAGATGGAACATATTTTTGATAAAAGCCATAGCCCATTTCCATCACCTCTTTGGCTGTTAAGCCAGCGAGAAACAGCGGGTTGTCTGAAACAAACTCAAAACTTTTAGCTTGGTAATCGATTAAGTAAATACTCTGATAAGTAATCCGTGAGAAGGCTTTGACGAGCTCAATATAGCCATGGGTCTGCAGGATGTCCTTTTCTGAAAGACGATCAACAGTATTTTTTTGTGAAAATAGCGCGTTAAAATCCATAACGTAATTCTAAATGTCGAAGTTAAATAAAACTACACTCAAGTGTAGCTTCTATTTGGAAAAACTATAATACTTTTGGACAAAACAGCTAAAAAAATATAGCTAACTGAACGAAAAGCCGGAAAAAACATAAAACCACTTCTTACACAAATGCTTATTAACACTATTCAAATTCGAAATATTGGAATCGCTATCGGGATCTTATTTTGTGGAAACAGCTATGCACAGCAGAAAATTGAGGTTCTAAATTTTGGGACATTTCACATGAGCTATACGCCTGATGCACATAAAGTGGAATTTGACGAAAAAGATCAAAAAAACAGAAAAGAAACCTATCAAGTAGCTAAACTGTTGGCTGATTTTAAACCAACAATCATTTGCGTAGAAATCGTTCCTGAAAAAAACAAAGAATTGAACGGAGATTACAGCTCTTTTATTGAAGATAAAGGGCATAAACCTAAGTTTGGAGGTGAAATAGCCTTAATTGCATATGAAGTAGGCAAACTTGCAGGGGTAAAAAAAATTTATGGAATTGATGAACAACAAACTGCTGCTTATAATTACAACATCGCAAATGAAGTAGAGAATCAGGTGGACAGTGTAACGTATAAAAACTACATGGGAAAAATCATGAAGGAATTCGCTCATATTGATAAACTTTCCATTTTAGAAAAATTAAAGGTATTTAATCACAAAGAGACCTTGCAAAAGTTTATCAATGTAAACGCTGATATCTTAACCTACAGCAGTACAAGCGGTAATTTTGAAGGAGCAGACGAAGCCAGTAAATTTTACCAAAGAAATCTACGGATATTCTCCAATTTAAATCAGATCCCAGTCACCCTACAGGATCGAATTTTGCTGATTACGGGGGCTACTCACGCAGCTTTTCTTGGTGAATTTTTGCAACGGAGCCCCAAATACAAACTCGTCGAAGTTGCTACATACCTTCAATAAAACGGTCAGTAAGGAAAAGACTCCTTTGATCGACTTTCGAATGAAACAGAATATCTAACCTTAATTACTTAAAAAAGACTTCAACATGATAATTTGCAAAAACTGTGGTACAGATATTACATCAAAATTCTGTCCCGATTGTGGCCAACCTGCAATGCTAAAAAGGATAGACGCTCATTACATCACCCACGAAATAGAACATGTGCTTCACTTTGAACGCGGTATTCTCTATACCATTCGAGAATTGGTGACAGCGCCGGGGAAGAATGTGCAAAACTACATTTCTGAAAATCGCAGCCGACTGGTCAAACCTATTATTTTCGTTATTGTCACATCTTTAGTGTATTCTATTATTGCCCATTTTTTCCATACTGAAGAACGGTATATGCAGTCAATCGACACCCATGGTATTGAAAGTAAACTCAAAATCACAACCAACATCTTCCGATGGCTACAAGATCATTATGGTTATGCTAACATTATCATGGGATTTTTTATCGCCCTTTGGACCAAATTATTCTTCAGAAAATACGACTATAATCTTTTTGAAATCATCATCTTATTATGTTTTATTATGGGGATGACAATGTTAATTTATGCACTTTTTGCAATAATTGACGGTATCACGCAGCAAAGTTTAATTCTATATGCAACTTTGGCAACCTATATTTATTACTCCTGGGCCATAGGACAGTTTTTTGATAAAACTAAAACGATAAGCTATTTCAAAGCATTTGCCGCCTCAATAATAGGTTTTATCTCCTATTCGATCGTCATACTTTTCATTGGTATTACCCTAGATATACTTTTAAAATAGTCATTTTGTGACTGACGCAGGCTTGTATCTAAACAATCACGATAATCAATTGATGCGATAAATAGGATAAAGAAGATGTGACTCTTCATAGTAAGGTGAATTTTTGTATATCCAATCAAGCTGCGCACTACCACTTGCAGCAAGTTTAGGATTGTCCCTCTTCGCACGTTCAAAGGCAGATCTTAAATCTTTATTCTCCTTTAGAAGTTTGGCTGCTGTATCTTCAAAAACATAAGCTGAATAATATTCTTTCTGTCCTAAGATCGCATCAAAGAAATTCCAATTAAAATAAGAGTCTATTGCTTCAGGTTCTAAAGTTTCCAGCAGAAACTTCACACCGTCCTGATTCAAAGGGACCAAAAAATCACCGGCACTAAATTTTACCCTCGTTGATTCCCGAAGGAGGCTGGTGTCAAAATGTAAATAGTGCCCCTCATAAGGACTTGAAGTTGTCTTGAAATCCTTAATCTTATACTGCTCCACCGCTATAACCGAATCTTTTTTAAGCGGGATCATCTTGATTTGATTGAGTGTCAGCAAGTCAATAATTTTCCATTCAGACTGCGGAATGACATAATACGATGGAATGGTTACTTCTTTTGTCGGAACATATGTACTATATAATTTAACTTGTTTTGAAAATTTAGCGTTTCTATCATACCACAACCTATCTTTCGAAGAGACATCGCTTGGCTTATATTTTGCCTCGAAGCCCTTAAAGTCCAACGATTCATATTTTGATGAATCAAGCTTCCATGCTATGGCATATTTATCCCCTATCTGAAATTGCTTTAGGTTTTCAGCCCTTTTTTGTTTAATAACCTTATAATGCTGTTCCATAAAATCCAGATTACAACGCATATAATCATAAGTCGCTTTGACACGTTCTTGATAAGGTTTCAACATATGTGTTTCCACAACGGTTCCGATTACATTAAATAGACTGGTGTAACCTGTTGCATACCTTGGCGAATCCATAAAAGTTGGAAAACCACCATCGGGTACATCATTATGGATGTTAACATAAGGAACAGACATAAATCCTTTCGCCTGGAGATCTTTGAGTAAGGTTTTTTGCATGTGGCTGTTAAAATAATTTCCCAAAAGATTTCCTAGACGTTCTTTGTTTGTTGAGATATAGGTGAAGGTGTACTGATAATCAGCGCCATTGCTGACATGATTATCTATAAAAACGTCTGGCTTGGCCCATTGGAAAATCCGCTGAAAACTTCGCGAGTTTTTAGTATCTGTCTTAATAAAATCCCTATTTAAGTCATAATGCCTTGCATTTCCCCGAAAACCATACTCTTCAGGGCCATTTTGATTCGCTCTGGAAAAGCTCCCACGATTTAACATTCCACTGACATTGTAACTCGCCAGCGCAACAACGATAACATTTTGAGGTGCCTTTATCTTTCCTGTTGCCAAATCCCGCATGAGCATCATAGTCGCATCAATACCATCGGGCTCTCCAGGATGAATACCATTGTTGACCAATAAAACGCACTTCTCTTTCCTGGACACTTCCAGTGTTTTTCCAAACGGATTAAATACAACAACATCTATTGGTTTATTGTTGTCGTCCTCTCCCCGTGTTTCGTAGTGAATTGTTGTATATTTCTGTGCCAATTCCTGATAATATGCCCTCATTTCCTCAAAAGTCGCCGATTGATTGCCATTGCCCCGTTCATACGGTGTGAGCATTTGCGCATAACTTCTGCCAAAAAGTATGAAAGAAAGTAATATCAGGAACTGTTTCATAAGATCAATTTAGTTCCCAATTTACGATAAACTTGTTAAAATACATAAGCAATCTCCATCGACTATTAAGTGCGGCAATCCAATAAAAAAAATCCCTAAGAAATGTAGGGATTTTTTTACTCTTTTCTCGTATTTTATTTGCTGACCGCGTTTAAAAGTTCAATATCTTCCGTATCTAAATTTAGAGCCGGCGCTGCACATAACGTCTCCAATTGACGCTCACTTGTGGCACTCACAATGGGAGCAGTAATCAGCGGTTTAGCCAACAACCATGCTAATGCTACGGTAGCCTGTTTTGTTCCATGCTTCTCGGAGATAGCATCGAGTGCTTTTAGGACAGCTTTACCTTTATCATCAAAATATTTTTTGATTCCACCGCCCCTTGCCGTTTTATCAAAGTCAGCTTCAGTACGGTATTTGCCGGTCAAAAAACCTGCTGCAAGCGACCAATATGGAAATACACTCAACCCATACTTCTCGACCAAGCCCGCATAATCTGTCTCAAAACCTGCACGCTCTACCAAATTGTAATGCGGTTGTAAAGCAACATATTTTGGGAGACCATTTTTCTCTGCAACATCAAAGCTTTCCGTTAACCGTGCTGGCGATAGATTAGAAGCGGCAATATAGCGGACCTTACCCGCTTCTATTAAGTCAGCATAAGCCGATAGTGTCTCTTCCACAGGTGTTACGTTATCGTCAAAGTGGGTATAGTATAAATCAATATGATCTACTCCCAATCGTCGCAATGATTCATCAGCAGACTTCAAAATATGTTTCCTTGAGATATCATACCCGTGCTCCTTAGTCTCGGATCCAACTTTTGTTGCGATTACTATATTTTGACGGTTGCCACGGCTTTTTAACCATTTCCCAATAATTTCTTCGGACTGCCCTCCGGTTCCATTTACCCACCAGGAATAGGTATCTGCCGTATCGATAAAATTAAACCCTGCCCCCACAAATTTATCTAGCATTTCAAACGAATGCTGCTCATCTAATGTCCAGCCAAAAACATTCCCACCAAAATTAATTGGAGCTATCTGCAAATCTGTGTGTTGTATTTCTACTTTTTTCATTGAAATTATCAGTTTATTGTTCCTTAAATAAAAGATCGATATGCCATTACGGCAGTAAAATTTAAACTAAAGTTACGGTATTCATATTGAGCCATCTCAGCATTCTTCACATCTAATTGTCAAAAAAAACAAAATATTTTACAGCAATTTAGCACGCCGTTACTATTATTATATTAAATTGCAGCAGACATTCAACCAGATGATTGTGCTCATAGCCTAAATGTCATTGCAGAGCTCATGGTCGAAATCAATGTGACCTGCCCTGAACATGATAGATAAAGCCTTCAATAGATTGAACAGATTAAATTGATAAAACCAACCCAACCATGATTCCAATAGGATATAGACCAGCAAAGGAAAGTGATTTAGCTTTTCTTTTAGATCTAAGAGCAAAGACCATGACTCCACATTTAATAACGTCCGCTTTACCTAATGATATGGATTCACATCTAGAAAGAATTAAATACAAATTCGAACACGCCTCCATCATTGAATATAATACAACATCAATTGGGCTCTTAAAAATAGAAAGAAAACAGGATGGTATCGAGTTGATCCAAATTCAGATCGATCCACTATACCAAGGCAATGGGATCGGAAAAATGATCCTTGACCAGATCATAAATGAAGCAAATTCTGAGGAGAAATCAATTACATTACATGTTTTAAAAGCCAATAAGGCGCAAAAACTGTACTTAAAGCTCGGGTTTAAAATTATAGAAGAAAATGAACACGCATACTTGATGAAATATTCAAATGAGGTTTAGATAAAAACAGGTTGCTCAAAGGAGTCAACCTGTTTTTCTGTTACTTTTCGATAGATGCCATATCGATTACAAAACGATATTTCACATCACTATCCAGTACTCTTTGATACGCCTCATTTACATAGTCGATATCAATCATTTCTGTTTCGGGAAGAATGTTATGTTCAGCACAAAAATCAAGCATATCCTGAGTTTCCTGTATTCCCCCGATGCTGGAAGCCGTTAGGATCTTATTTCCCCCCATGATTGAGCGTCCATTAATTTCCATGGGTGCAGCTGGAATCCCCACGCAAATATAAACTCCTTTTGTTTTCAATAATGCAAGATAGAGGTTATAGTCATGTGGTGCCGATACAGTATCAATAATAAAATCAAAATACGAAGAGAATTCTTTTATTTCTTCTGCCTCATGCGTATTTAAGAATTTGTGTGCTCCAAGTAGAGCTGCATCGTCCTTTTTGCGTGGTGAATGGCTTATCATTGTGACTTCTGCCCCCATTGCCACTGCAATTTTAACAGCCATATGTCCTAATCCGCCTAAGCCCAACACACCAACTTTATGCCCCTTGCTAATATTCCATCTTTTTAATGGCGAATAGGTGGTGATTCCAGCACAGAGTAGCGGCGCCACCTTTTTAATATCCAAAGATTCCGGCACATGCAGCACAAAATCTGCATCCGCAACAATATTATTGCTATAACCACCAAAAGTAAAGCTGTGATCATGCATCACATCTTTGCTGTTGTAGGTCCAGACAGTCTTTTTTTCTGAACAGAACTGTTGTTGGTCTGACTTACAGTTATCGCATTCGCCACAAGAAGCAACCATACAACCGACACCTGCCAAGTCACCTTTTTTGAACTTAGTCACCCCAGGACCAACTGCACTTATTCGACCGACGATTTCGTGCCCAGGAACAATTGGGTATTGTGTGCCCCCCCACTCATCATGTACTTGATGAATATCAGAGTGACAGATCCCGCTGTACAGGATATCTATTAAAACATCGTTTGCACCAAGCTCCCTCCTTTCAAACTCCCAGTATTCAAGTGGAGAACTACTGTCTTTCGCTGCATAACCTTTCGACTTAATCATATTATCTTTTTTTATAGATCATAATTTGGATACGAAGATATCTTCGATCCCCTATTTACGTTGTACTAAGTTAGCGCGTATTGACGATGAATAAAGAAAGGCAAGCAGAATATTGACACTGCGCAAACAAAAAAACAAGTTTAAACATAGAAATATCCGCACAAGACCATGTATATTTGAGTTTATATAAATCACTTCAATGAAAAGAACCAGTCTAACACTAGCAATAATTTGCTTAACATCAATGGCCTTCGCCCAAAAGATAAGCTACAAAGTGAACACGCAAAATTCGACGATCAAATGGAATGCGAAAAAAGTTGTCGGGGGACATGTGGGAACAATCAATATACAAGAAGGAACGGTACAGACAGAAAAGGGGAAAATTACCGGCGGTGGTTTTACCATAGATATGAATTCCATGGCTTGTACCGATGCTCCTAAATTAACCGGGCACCTAAAAAATGAAGATTTCTTCAATGTGCCTACCTACCCTAGTAGTAAATTTGTGATCAGTAAAGTGGATAATAGCAAAGGTAATCCAATCATAACGGGTAATCTGACGATCAAGAATAAAACCAAATCGATCTCCTTTCCAGCGAAAGTTACCACAACTGCAGACGGACTTTCTGCTGAAGCTATTGGGGTCAAGGTAAATCGACTGGATTTCGATATACAGTATCGTTCAGCAAGCTTTTTCTCCGACTTAGGCAATCGCGCCATTGAAGATGAATTCACCTTAGATATCCTGCTTAAGGCTGTAAAATAAAAACTTCATTGGAGCCATTTGTTAATACAAATGGCTCTTTCTTCGCTACGTAATCGCGCCGAGAATCGACGCGATTTACTCAAAATGATTTGACACACGGGTTACTTAAAGCTGTGATGTCACCTCATATCGACAGGGAAAATCCAATAATTATTGCACTTATCCTTCCTCAGAAATAGCGCATTAGCGCAGTACGACAGCATTAAACAAAGACTCTATTAAATTAGATTTGATTCAAATTGCACTTTGCAAGCCATAAGATTGATGAAAGTAAAGTTTTAAAATTATCTTTAAACTCGCTAAAGTAAGGTTAGACAAATTATATATGGAGAAAATAAAAACTTTTCAACAGCACGAGCTTAATAGAATAAGAAAAAATTGGAGTGAAAGTGATCTCGCATTTGAAAAGTTGGGAAGATCTTCTAATATATCCGATTATTCGGATCGGGAGATCAATGAAATGCTGCTCGGTGTATATAAAGACAGTAAACACCTTATGGTCGATGAAGGCTACTTTATTAATCTCTCGGAAGCGCATAAAGCCAGTTGTATTTTGGTTGATGTATCCTATTCAAGACGTATCAAACCTGCTCCAAACAGCATACTTAATCTTCAGGATATCCGTAATTTTTACATTGAAGATTATTTTATAGAGACGAAAGAAGCATTCTCCAACAAAAATAAACATAAGATAACGGGTTATCTCAAAAAGATCGGCGGTATCAGTTTGGGTAAAGGGCAATACAATTATCTGTATTCTATTCCGAACGATTTCAAAACGTTTTTCGGTGATACACCGGCCGATCTGTTCTATCCTATACAACGTTATATCAACGGGTTATTTTTTGACGACGATTATCGAATTTCAGATTTTGAAGTCATCAGTAAAATTGTTATCAGTAAGACATAATTCCGATTGCCGGAGCAACCGCTCCTGGTTTCTTAATTGATAATCTCGCCACCATTCTGATCTAGTTTATCACGAAATTTTTCAAGTTCCTGAGCACCTGGTTTTGCCCATTCAGCAACCTCACCTATAATCTTTAATGGAAATTCAGATCTATAGGAACGTGTCGGATTTCCGGGAAACTTCTGGTCCGTCAGATTAGGGTCATGCTCATAATCACCGGTAGGTTCAACAATAAATACCCGCTCGCTGCGCTCACCTTTTGCCAGGGCCGCTGCAAGTCCGGCCCCATTCATCATACCTGTAAAATAAATATGATTCATTTTGAAGTCGGCTTGATAGTTGGAATTGAAGCCTGGAACCAATAAATCGCCGATTTGTGCATCTGCTTTTGTACCATGGTAGAAAGGGCCCCTATCAGCCAGGTTATTTTTATAGGAATATGCCAGTCTGGCATATTCAGCCGCAATTGCTTCCTCCCCTAAACCTGTATAGGTTTCGGAAATTTTCGAATAGAGTCCAGGCAACGCACTGCTTCCCCGATCATCTTCGATTACCAAAGCGTGATCTAAGGCTATCTGAAGCCAATGCAAGCGATCAGGTACGGCTTTTTGTTGTCTTGCTACAAAATAGGCCGAAATTAACTTCTCATGGTCATCAGCAGCGTCCGTCCAAGCCTGCATAAAAGAATCTAATGCTTCATCAGCTTTGCCTTCTTCTTCCATACGCATTCCTTGTATGCAAAGCTTTACAACATGATTAAATGGTGAAAATTCCATATCTTAAATATTTTAAAAAAGACTATACCTGATCCTCAGTTATCATCAATATTCAAAACCAATATTAACGATATCCTAGCTGTCAATCTTGTTATATCAAGCTAACAAAAGAGCCAGTCATTTATAATAACTGGCTCCAACACATAATTGTTCTTTCTTTTCCAATATTTCTGTTGCGATATGCAATAAGGAGATACTTGCTTTATAGCGTTATAAGAACCCCATTTAAAATACAATATTTCCTTTGTGCAATAGTGATGTCACTGGCGAAATACGCGAAACTGCTTCTGCCGAACAACTTGCATCGACAAAAACCATGCTTGCTTCATCCCCTACTTTTGGCCACTGCCGATTACCCTGATTATCCAAAGGTAATTTATAACGCGTGGCAAAAGCAAGCGCTCTCGATAGACCAAATTCTGTTCCATAACCATAAAGTTCAGCAATAAGATTCGCTTTCTGCAGCATGTTTCCCGAGCCAAACGTATTCCAGTGATCCTGAATATTGTCATTTCCAATCAAAACCTCCACACCATATCTCCGAAGTGTCGGAATAGGCATAATCATATTGCCAAAGGGCACTGAGGAAACAATCCCAACTCCTGCCTCTGCAAGGCGTGCTGCTATTTTCTCTGCCTCCACATTTGTGAGACGACTAAGTGCAAAAGCATTGCTCACAAAAGCTTTTCCTTTCAATGCTGGATTTTCTAACGTTCGATCGATCAAAAACTCAATTGTCTTTATACCACTTTCTCCCATCTCATGGAGATGTATATCGATCCCTTTATTATTATCGAGTGCCAACTTGGTAATCTGTTCCATGGTTCTTTCTATGCTTCCATCTAGGGAGTATGGATCTACTCCACCGATAAAACTTACTGCATCCAATTTTGCAACATCTTTTAAAATAGGTAATGTCTCCGTATAGTAGAGACCATGCTGTGGAAAAGCAACCAGCTCCGCTTCTACCGTGTCTTTTTTCGATGCAAGTGCCTTTTCCAAATTTGTTAACGATCTTAGTCCAGATGTTGGATCAACATTGAAATGTGAGCGAATAAAATCAGTTCCGTATGCCTGCAGAAAACTCAGCATTTTGCCCGTTCTTTCGACTGAGGTGCTTAACCATTCTGGGATCATCTTTTGTTCATACGCGATCATATCTTTTACGGTATGCCGTGTTGGCGATACAGCTTCTCATGGCAAACCAAACAACATTTTATCCAAATGGGCATGCATATCCTTAAAAGCTGGCAACATCAAATGTCCTTTTGCATCGATCGCATTAGCATTTGCAGTATTTGGTTTGATTCCTTTGATCTTACCCTCTTCAACTTCTACACAGAATAAAGCAGTATTTGTGCTTATAACTTCCTTTCCATCAAACTCGAATCCTGTCTCAAGCCGTACGTTTTTTAAAATATATGTTTTAGCTTTCATATTTATTTTGATAATATTCTTTTTCTTGTTCTCTAAAATTTACTGGACAATAGAAACGGTATTATTTGTCCACTTTTATTATTCAGTATCACCAGAACAAAGGTCGCAATGATTCTCCCTGATCTTTTGCAGAATACATCTCGATATTTGAACAATTTATCACAGCGCCGACTTTGGCTCAACAGTATGCATAAGGTGAAACTACAACGAATGTGCTTTCAGCCAGCATGAGACCAATGAGAACGACACTTAAAATACACTGCAGTAATAAATTGTCCAACAAATGGAATGAAAACCACATTGTAAAAACAGCCTTAGCTACTATTTTTGTATTAGACATCGAAGCTTTTTAGGCTTTATTGAAAAAATTACAGCACAATAAAATGATGAAAACAACTTTAATACTCCTGATAATGATGAGCATAACAAATTCGTGCCGATCGGCATTAACAGAAAACTCATATACTGAAAATTCGTCTCAGGAAGAAATTATTTATTTGGTCACTAAAAATGACTTACAGGGAGTGAAAAAAGCGCTAGAAAATAATGCCAACGTGAATAGTGAAGATGCGAACAAACGCTCTCTCCTGCTTATTGCAACAAACAATGGACATATTGAAATGGCAAAATTATTGGTAAAATATGGTGCCAACGTCAACCTTCAAGCGGACAATATGGATAGCCCATTTTTATATGCGGGTGCAAGCGGGCAGACAGAACTTGTCAAACTATTCTTAGATCACGGAGCTCGTTTTGATCTATTTAATAGATATAACGGCACAGCTTTGATCCCTGCATGTGAGCGCGGTCACGTCGAAACGGTAAAATTATTAGCCAATACAAAAAATTTCCCCTTGGACCATGTCAATCGTTTAGGATGGACTGCTTTGATGGAAGCAATTGTACTCGGTGACGGAAGCAAAAAATATCAGGAAATTATTCAGATTCTAAAAGATGCTGGGGCAAAATTGGATATTCCTGATTTCAATGGCACAAGCCCTTTGCAACACGCAAAACAAAGAGGCTTCAATGAAATTGTTAAGATACTAACATCAGGAATATAAAGGTTCATCTTGCTTTAAATACTCAAATTTGAATAAAATTTCAAGAAGTATTTCACAATACTATCTGATTTTTCATTCTCAATGGCTAGTTTTGTAACATGCAGCATAAAATAATAGACAAAGTTGCTTTAATTAACATTAAAGATAGGAAAATCCTGAGCACACGATCCAAGACTAAAACAAAATTTTACTTTCCCGGTGGTAAACGAGAGAATAATGAATCCGATATTACCTGTTTAAAAAGAGAAATACTGGAGGAGCTTTCTGTGCACATCGTCGAAGAATCAATGTGCCTTTTGGGCACCTTTGAAGCAATCGCCGATGGACGAAATCAAGATACGCTCGTAAGAATGATCTGCTACTTTTCTGATTTCGAAGGAGTATTGCATCCGGCAAATGAAATCGAGACATTTGAATGGTTGACCTATAAAGACAAACATAAGACTTCTGCCGTAGATCAGATTATCTTTAGCCGATTAAAGGAAATGAACCTTATCGATTGATAGAACAGATAAGCGTTGTTTCTGATACCAAAATATCAGACAACGCTTTTCCGTAATGTAATAACCGTAATTTCAGGCCAAACACCTATCCGACCTTTTAGACCGTGAAAACCAAAACCACGGTTGACATAAAGATATTTTCCTTGTTTTTGATAGAGTCCAGCCCACTGTTTATAAAAATATTGGATCGGACTCCATTTAAAGCCAAACAATTCTATCCCAAACTGCATACCATGCGTATGCCCGGCTAAGGTTAGATGAACATGCTGATCATGCCCCAGTGTAACATGATCCCAATGTGAGGGGTCGTGAGACATCAAAATTTTGAACGTATCTTTGGCTAATCCAAGGGTTGCCTTTGCTAGATCGCCGTATTGGTGAAACCCACCTTTTCCCCAATTTTCAACACCAATTAATGAAATTCGGGCTCCTTGCTTCTCAATCGCTATAGATTCATTTAACAGCAACTTAAATCCCATTTCATGATGAATTTCTTTCAGCCTACTCAAATTTGAAGTTTTCAATTCGGCACTTTCCCACTGCACATAATCTCCATAATCGTGGTTTCCAAGTACCGAAAATTTACCTGAGGGAGCTTTCAACCGGTTAAAGTCCGAAATCCAGGGTTCCATTTCTGAAGCTTTATTATTCACCAAATCCCCCGTAAATAATACAAGGTCACTATGTTGTGCGTTTGCTAATTCGATACCTTTACGAACTCCTTTGATATCAGATAAACTTCCCGAATGGATATCCGAAAGCTGTGTAATTTTAAACCCATCAAATTCCTCAGGAAGATCTGGAAAACTTAATACCTCTTCCCGAACCCTATAAAAATGACGGCCTCTCGTTAAGCCAAAAAAAATAAGCAATAACATCGCTCCGCCCAAAAGAAGTACAATCTCACTTAAAAAAATGCTCCGTGGTGGAAAGGAACGAAAAATACGAGTAATATCTTCTATAAATAAAAACGGAATAGCAAGCAGTTTCGGTATAAAGACAATCAAAAATGCGGTGATCAGACTGGTCGCTGTATACTGAACATCATATCCCGCCCTTCGCAGAAAAATTAGGGTAAAAACCCCAAACAACAACAGTACATCTAACCACCAATACATGTTGTGCCAGATTGAACCTTGAATAACAGTACTGAACGCCTGAAAAAAATAGATGTCACCTAACGCAAATAGGGATAATATCAGTAAAAGTCGCTTTGCCATGTCATATAACGTATTGATTTAAAATTGCTAATGATATGCCAAAAGATCTATTTTTTAGATCCTTAAACCGTTCTACCCTAAATACTGATGTCCCTGTGACAATTGGAACTATTTTAATACGCAACAGATAGTAAAGCATGGATACGATCAGGCCATACATGTCAAGATGTCTTATTCTAGGTCTGAATACATGATCCATATTATTTCAGAACCCCGGTCTTCTGCATACATGTTCGCATCTTTTGATATGTCCGTTCGATATCCTGATCCAAGCCAATAGAAAATCGAATCAATCCATCTGAAATCCCCATCTTTAGACGTTCCTGCTCGGGGATTTCCGACGATGTTGAACTACCTGAGCAGGAAAACAATGTCTTATAAAAACCTAAGCTTACGGCAAGATATCCCAAATTTTCAGACTGCATCAACTCCATCAATGCATTGGCTCTTTCAGTTGTTTCCACATCCAAAGTCATCAAACCACCAAAACCATAGGCCTCGTGCATCATGCTTTTCATTAATTCATGATCTCGGTGAGATGGCAATCCCGGATAAGAAACCTTTAATCCGTCTCTCTCAAACCTCTCAGCGAGATACATGGCATTATGGCTATGCTGTTTCATCCGTATATGAAGTGTACGTAGATTCTTCAAGATACTCGCCGAGCGCAAACTGTCCATGGTTGGCCCCAACAGCATAGATGCTCCTGTGTTCACATTTTTAGTGTCATCGATAAGCTCCTGACTCGCACAATAAACCCCACCCACTGTATCACTGCTGCCGTTGATAAACTTGGTTAAACTATGAATAACAATATCTGCCCCCAGGCGTATTGGTGAAATAGAAAGTGGAGAAAACGTATTGTCAACAATCAATTTTAGCTTATACTTTTTACATATCGCCGATAATCTCCTTAGATTTGCCACATGCAACAAAGGATTGCTCACACTTTCGCAGTACACAATTTTTGTATTGGGCCTTATTGAGTTCTCGAGTGTCTCAAAATCATTAATGTCCAAAAACGTTGTTTCAATCTGAAACGGCGGAAGAAAATTTTTGAGAAAAGCATAGGTCCCACCGTAGATCGTCCTGCTTGAAATAATATGGTCACCACTTTTACAAAGCTGAAGAAGAACTGTTGTAATCGCCCCCATGCCTGAAGAGGTTACATTGGCTGCAGCTGTATTCTCCATTTTCGCTAAGGCCTGCGCCAAATATAAATTCATTGGCGATGAATGCCTTGAATAGAGATAACAGCCTTCCGCATTTCCTTCAAATGTATCAAACATTGTTTTAGCGGAAAGAAACGTATAAGTAGAACTATCAGATATTGATGGATTTACCCCTCCAAACTCACCGAAATATTGCAAATCTTGGATTTCATTTGCTGCATTAAAATCTTCCATGTTTTTATCTTTAAAATTGGGATATTTCAAATTAGATTACAAGGAATTATACATATATTAGATTATAAATCTATTATAACAACAATATCTAGTTAAAAGAACTAACTGAAGTAAAAATAATTAGAGAAAACCAAAAAAAAATCTATGCAGTTCGACGAAATTGACCGTAAATTATTGCTTTTTCTACAGAAAGACGCAAAACAAACCACTAAAGAACTTTCCCATAAACTCAATTTATCCGTAACAGCGGTCTACGAACGTGTGCGTAAGCTCGAAAATACAGGAATTATCAAAAGTTATGTCGCAATACTCGATAGACAGAAAATAGCCAAAGATTTTTTGGTATTATGTCATGTTAAACTAGCACAGCACAAAAAGGAGTTTATCCTGGAATTTGAAAAAGAGGTAATAAATCTTCAGGAGGTAACGGAATGCTTCCATGTTAGTGGTGATTACGACTATATTCTGAAGATATGTGTTCAGGACATGGCAGATTACCGTAATTTTATGCTAACAAAACTAACAAGTCTACAGCATATCGCAAGCACCCATAGCTCCTTTATGATCGCTGAAGTAAAAAACACAATAGCAATAGGTCTATAGAAACTTAAACCAGTACACCATTTTTCGATGCAATGGGTTCTGGAAGATCCTTATCACCTATCATTTGCAATACATCAATTTCTATTGTTCTACAAATGGATAGCATAGGAATGTCAAACATAAGTCCTCCAAAAGGATTCTCGGTATAATCCCCTACCAATTCCATCACAATATAGATCCATCCAATGACCACACAAAAAGGAATGCTGGTCCATATTCCCCAATCCCCCAATTTTGCAAATTCGTTCACTAGTCCCAATGGAAGCAGAATAATGAGGATAACATTAAAGACAAATGCTGTACTCGCAAACTGTCTTGGTGAAGGAAATTTTTTTATTCTTTCTGCCTGTCCTTGATAATCATAAAACTGATTGAGACAATTCTGCAATTGAGTTTGGTTGAAATCCGAAATAATTCTATCATTCTTCAACGCATTGACTTCCTTGGCTTGCTTCGAAATCAAGTAAGTCGCAAAATTCTTGTATTCGCGCTGTAGTTTAAGTTCTTCTGTAGGAAGATATTTATGCAAAAAAATAGATGTTCTACTGTAATCTGGAAAGCCCGCTTTTATCAGTCTATTCCTTTTAACATTCATTGAACCAAAATATTTTTTTAAACTGATATGCTCCCATTCCGTCGGGACGAGCAATTGCTCACGAAAAGTATACAGCCAGGCAATGTGGCGGTAAGCAATCCTTTTTCTTCTCTCCTCTAAATCTGTATGATCGCCATCTTCGGTATCAAATGCATACAACATCGCCGTAAAAGAACGACTCGAATTGACGATTCCGCCCCAAATCTTTCGGGCTTCCCAAAGTCGGTCATAAGCTTGATTATTTTTAAAACCAACGTAAAATGCCTCTGCAGTTCCAATCAATGCCAAGGGAACCCATGGAATTATCATCCACTGCCAATTAAAAAAATAGTAAATGACCGCCACCAAGGAACACCATAACGTAAGCCATATCAAATGCGCACCAGCTAAATTGAATATTTGTCGATAGTTAAAATACTTGGTTGTGATCATAAAATATCAATATCTCCCATTATTAAAAAACGTTATGAAAGTACAATTTAAATTGTAACTGTCCAATACTTCAAATTGTTTTCGGAACAATGATTTTTTATCCTTTTCATTTTTAGCAAAAATGAATCTGCCAACTACAAAATAGCTCATCATGAAATCTACCCCTTTCATCCCTAAAGCAGCATCTTATATCCCAAAAAATTGAATGAAAATATATATGAACATAGTTTTGGATAACTATTCAAAATTTATGATCAAATTAATTACCATTAGTCTTACCACAATTTTTATCAATAGCTTTTCATTTGCTCAAAGCGCGGTCACGGGAAAAGTTTCTGATCAATATGGTGCGCCCTTCCACTATGCTACAGTATCCTTTCAAGCATTGAAAACAAAGAAAGATACAATAATTGAAAAAATCACAGACGAGTACGGCAACTTCGACTTAGCTCTCACCGAAAAAGGTCTCTACCTTGTTTCTATTCATGTTGAAAATGTTCTTAAAATACAGCGGAAAATCGAAATAAAGGAATCTAAAGAGACATTAGAATTTATTATACCCAAATCACTATTAACCAACCAGATATTGAATGAAGTAACTGTAAGCAAAGGGAAACCTATGATACAGCGAAAAATTGATCGTCTTGTCATGAATGTTGCACAAACAGCCAACGCTGTAGGAAAATCAGCCTTAGATCTATTTAAAATAGCACCGGGAGTATTTGTTAATAATGGCCAAATTTCCATTAATGGCATTATGGGGACACGTATTCTTGTGGATGGCAAAAGCCTCAATCTAGCAGGAAATGATCTCAAAAACTACCTTCAAACATTGCGTTCTAATGATATCCAATCCATTGAGATTATAGCACACCCCTCAGCAGAATTCGATGCTGAGGGTAGTGGAGGTATCATCAATATCATATTAAAAAAACATAATATACAAGGCATCAATGGCCATGTTGGCAATGACTATGCCCTTGGTCTTGGAAAATACGCGACATACAACCCTTATACAGCTTTAAATTATCGAAAGGGCAAAATTGGCCTAATGACGAGCTATTCATATACCCATGCTAAGTCATATGAGGAACTGAAGCAGCAACGGAACTTTCCAAACCTTGGTACATATAACCAAGCAACAGAAAATACCCAAACAAACAGGAATAACCGGATAAGAGCAGCTGCTACATACGATATCTCTGGAAGAGAATTTTTAGGATTTTCCTATACAGGTCAATACAGTCGTTTTATTGGGCCATCCCTGGCCCATTCGACAATCAATTATCCCGATCCGACTAAAAACATGACTTCATCAGGAAGATTTCCTTCAGAATCAAAATCCAATTATCAAAACTTCGGATTAAACTACTCCATTGAAACGGACAGTCTACACTCCAAATTTACCATTGTGGCTGACTACACACTCAATCAACGGACAGGAAATAGTGTTAGCAACAGTACAGATATCGATGCAAGTGGCCATATAATAGCTGATACTTTATTTAGATTAGCTTATCCCAGCACAGCGAAAATTTTTACCGCTGATGCCAAATACAATTGGATAGCTAAAACCGGAAGCAATTTATCAGTGGGTCTTAAGGCGACAGCAACAGATATCATGAATACCAATAACTATGAAGTTTTTCAGCAAGATTGGTTACCCATACCCACACTTGATTTCCAATTCGATTATCAAGAAAGAATCTATGCTACCTATGCAAACTATACCGGGAAATGGGCAAAAATTGACTATCAACTGGGCTTAAGAGCTGAAAAGTCAGATGTCCATGGACAACTTTTGGGAAATCAAAATGCCAGCCTATCGCAAAATTATTTCAATTGGTTTCCAAGTATTTTTTTAAAGAAGAATCTAAATACACAGGGAAGCAACTACCTCTCACTTTCCTACAACAGCAGAATAAGGCGACCCTCCTATTTTGATTTAAATCCATATAAATATTACATTGATAATTATTCTGTACAAACGGGAAATCCTCATTTGAAACCACAATTTACAAATTCAGTTGAGATGGGCGGACTGTGGAAAGAAAAATATTATACCGCTTTGAGCTATTCACATACTAAAAATGCGATTGCTCAGATTATACGCAACAATGTCGAAGACGAACTGTTGACGGTTATTAAGGACAACGCTGGAACGAACAAAATATGGACAGTCACTTTAAGTGCACCTGTTTCATGGGTATCCTGGTGGACAAGTACGAATACTCTTTTATTCACACATACCCACTCCACTTCACCTTATTTTAATTTACAAAAAGCTTCTTTTGTATTACAAACCGACCAAGAAATCTCATGTGGCAAAGGTTACAGTATAAATCTGAATGCATTTTATACACCTCAAATGCTACTTGGAAATATTATCACGAAAGCCATCGGAACTGTGGATTTAGGAATCCAGAAAAAATTTCTTAAAGATCAGCTTATTGCGAAAGCAAACGTAAGCGATATCTTTTACACAAATAATTACAAGGCTACAAGTTATTTTAACAATACTAAAATTTGGATAAGCCATAAGGAACAATCGCGGGTAATCTCCCTTTCTTTAATATATAATTTTAAAACTGGCTCCGCTTTTAAAACAAAACGAATAGAATCCAGCAATATGGAGGAGAAAGTAAGGTTATAAATGCTTGACTATTTTTATCTTTGCGGCTCAATGAGCCGCTATCTCAACATATCAAATGATTTATGAAAAAAATTAGACCTGATCAAATTATCACTAAAGTAAATTCATTTTTTAAGAAGCAGGATTTCGACAGCCTTTATACATCAAAAGTCCGCATCATAATGCATTTTGGCATGTGGCTTATGTTTACCATGCTTCTATTTAGCAATTACTATGATGTGATCGGAATTTCGATCAACCAATCCTTGTTTCTATCAGTCCGTGTTTTAGTTTCTTCTCTTGTTATATTTTATCTTTTTTTCTATTTGGTCATCCCTTACGCGAGGGGATCAAAATTATGGATAATACCATTCTTAGCTGCACCTATATGTATTCTTATTTGGCTGTTCATTAACAATTTATTTTATGTACTAGCCTATCGATATGGTTTTGACATATCAAATTTATACCCCTTAATGGGCAAGGAAAAGAATTTCATACCTACCTTGTGGTCTGTGTTCAGCTTTAAAGCAGTCATATTAAATGCCTTATCCGTTATTTATTCCTTGTCCCCATTTTTCTTTACAAAAATATTAATTGATATCAGGAGAATAAATAAGGATCGTCTTCGAATCCAGGAACAGAGGTCAAAATTAGCGTTGGAAAATATCAAAGTGGAGAAGGATTTTTTAAAAGCCCAGCTCAATCCACATTTCCTATTCAACACACTGAATAATCTTTATCGTCTCGCTATAAAAAAAGATAATACGGCACCTGAGGTTGTATTAAATTTGTCCGAAATTATGGGATATACGTTATACGATTCGGATGCTGAATATGTATCATTGACAAAAGAACTGGATTTTATCGAGAACTACTTCTCGTTAGAAAAAATGCGGTACCCAAAATCTTATGATATTAACCTGCAGATAGAAGGTCGTGAACACGCTACTTACTTGACCATCGCTCCATTACTAACCTTTACTCTTATTGAAAATGCATTTAAATATGGTCTGAAAAACGAGGAAGAATCCTTTGTTATACTGACAATTAATATTACCAAAGATCAATTTGTTTTTGAAATTAAAAATGACAGAGATATTTTAGATAAAACAATAACATCCCGATCCAGCGGTATTGGAATTAAGAATTTAAAGAAGCGTTTACATCTAATTTACCCAACTAAGAGTGATCTCCAAATCACAGACGGCCAAGGTGAATTTAAAGTTGCATTAAATATTGCATTACAACATGATTGAAAAATACAGTTGCATCGTCATTGATGACGAACCCTTAGGTATAGAACTCATTACAGATTTCGTCAGCCAAGTGCCTTTTCTGGAGCTCAAAAAGATATTTAGAAAACCTGTTGAAGCGATGACTTACCTGCAGAATAATTCAATCGATCTCGTGTTTAGCGATATTGAGATGCCCCGGCTAACGGGCTTGGATCTTTTGGAAACACTAGAGCGGCAACCCTATTTTATTTTTATTACCGCGCATCGTCATTTTGCCATTGACGGATTTGAAAAAGGAGCCGCAGATTACCTCATTAAACCCGTCCGTTTTGAACGATTTTTAAAAGCTGTAAATAGAGTAAAAGAACAACTAGACGTCATTAACAAGCTAACTTCCAGAGCGATAAAAAACGATCGTATTTTTATAAAAAGCGAGAGTAAATTTATTAAAATAATGCTTAGCGATATTATATATATGGAGGCTCAGGGAAACTATTTGCACATTGTCACTGATGCTGGTACAAGTCAGACACTATCTACTCTTAAAGCAATGGAAGAAATTTTACATCACTCCAATTTCTTTCGAATTCACAGGGCCTTCATCGTCAACACCGACCGTATACAGTCACTAAATGGAAATATCGTTCAGCTTTCAAATGGGAAAATCATTCCTATAGCAAGCAATAAAAAAGAACTACTCTATTCACTTTTGGGATTAAATTAGATCGATTTTAGAAATTGCTTATTTGATCAAACCTCTTTAGGTGGTCGCTAAGTAAACCATTAAAACAAGTATATAATACTATTGTATATTTTTATTCGTTTAATTAATTTTAATCTCATTGAACAAGTACTGACATACATAACTCAAAATCATGATGAAGATAAAAGCGTTTACCCTAACTATTTTCCTTTTCCTATTTGCGGTGACGACCTTTGCGCAGCAGAATGCAGCGTTAAAATCGCTGTTAAATAAAAACCGAGAATTTATCTTTCCACAGACAGTGGATAAAATTGCTCAAGCCTTGAACGTAAAAACGATCTTCTATGAAGATGCCAATGACGAAAAGTATGCAAAATGGATCACTAAATCCGGTTTAGAACTCTATAGCAATTACCAAGCTGATAAATCCGTTAATGAGATCTTTTTTGATATTCCGGAAGACAAGTTCCTGGTTGTTGAAGGATTGCCCTTCGATCTAGCAATCAATAAAACAACGCTCAATGAGGCGCTATCAAAATTCAGTCGTCACGATGTAAAAAGAGAAAAACTTGATGCCGGGAGCTCTTTTCCTGAAGGTACCAGACTTACGATGAAAACAGGTACACATTTCACTACCTTACTTTTTGACAATAAGAATCTTTTGAAATTCATGGGCTTGACAACCTCTTTAATTGACCCCGCTGCCAATTAAGGGCAAGGGGGTCAATATCAGATTTATACGATTTGTTAGCTATGTTGCCCAGGCATGATCCCCCTTTTGATATGGGAAATCGCCATCATATTTTCCTGGAATTTTTACATAGCGGAACACTTCGGTTGCACCCAATTTTGAGGTAAAAAACGTAAGAAGGGTAAGCTGCTTAAACAGCGTAAAAAAATGAGGCAATTCGCCCGCTCTTTTCTTTTCATCATAATCCTGCGCTTCCTTGTCCAAAATATCAACAAAGGCAGTTTGGTCTTTCTTTTCGAGTTGCTGAAAATTACGCCCAAATTCTTTCTTGGCACGTTCGTCAATTCCGGCTGTTCCGGTCAGAAAGACCTGCTGTTCTTCAGGTTTATAGCAGTCTCGCACCAGAACGGGAATCTCAGAACCTACACCAGCTTCTTTCGCCCCCGGAGTAGTGGTTTTAGGAAGAATGGCCTCAGCGAGATCTCCCAGAAAGTCTATTGATTTTGAATCAAAAAGCATTTCTATGTCTTTCGAAGCAGACCGTTGGCATCCTTCCAAAAATAACGAAGCGCCAATAACTGTTCCTCCCATGAGCATGGCTACACGTTGTATTGCTTCTCGTCTATTCATAACTATTGCATCATAAAATATTAAAGATTCCCTTTTTTTAATTCATTTACAGCAAAATCTACTGCCCTTGCAGTAAATGCCATATAGGTAAGCGATGGATTCACACAGGAAGAAGACGTCATAAAGGCCCCATCTGTCACAAAAACATTTTTAGCATCCCATACTTGGTTAAACTTGTTTAATACTGAGGTTTTCGGATCATTACCCATTCGCGCTGTTCCCATTTCATGAATTCCCTGCCCCATACTAAACCCGTTGTCGTAGGTTGTTACGTCTTTGACCCCGATAGATTCCAACATTTCCTTCATTTCGTTGCTTGCATCAACCCGTATTTTCCGCTCATTATCCTTAATCTCTGCATCTATGGCCAATACAGGAAGCCCCCACTTATCTTTTACAGATGAATCCAATAGGACTTTATTTTCGTGATATGGAAGTATTTCGCCAAATGAAGTAAAACCTACACCCCAGCTTCCGGGCTCAGCAATCGCATCTTTCCAAGCCCCGCCCACACTCCTATTATCGACCTTACCAGACCATTGTCCCCTTGAAGCTCCGCCCTGATAGCCAAAACCACGTATGTAATCTCTCTTCTTGGTATCGCCGGCAAGATTAGCAAATCGGGGTACATATAATCCATTGGCCCGTCGTCCAAAAATATATTTATCCTCAAATCCTTCTACTCTTCCCCCAGCCCCACTATTTAACATGTGATCCATCAGATTATGTCCCAGTTCACCACTACTACTTCCGAGCCCACCTTCCCATACATCGGTAGCTGAATTCATTAATACCCAGGTGGAATTTAAAGTCGAAGCACATACGAAGACAATTTTAGCAAAATACTCATAGGTTTGATTCGTCTCCGCATCTACAATTTCTACTCCTTTAGCTTTCTGCGTATCCCGATCGTAAATAATACTCTTTACAATTGAAAATGGTCGTAGGGTAAGTTTCCCTGTCTTCATTGCTGCGGGCAACGTTGCAGACTGTGTACTAAAGTAAGCGCCGAAATTGCAACCCAGCCAACATTTGTTTTGGTATTGGCAATTAACACGACCATGGTGGGGCACTGTAATGTTGGCGACCCGGCCAATTATAAAGTGTCGTTTTCCCTGATAATGCGATTTCAAGCGCGCAGCAAGATCTTTTTCGACAATATTCATGTCCATTGGCGGCATAAATTCGCCATCAGGCAGCACCGGTATGCCGTCTCTATTACCCGAAATACCGGCAAATTTTTCAACGTGACTATACCAAGGTGCTATATCTTTATAGCGTACGGGCCAATCAATGCCATGCCCATCTTTGCTATTCGCTTCAAAATCAACATCCGACCAACGATAACTCTGTCGTCCCCACATAAGCGAACGCCCGCCAACGTGATAGCCCCGGAACCAATTGAAAGGTTTTATTTCCTTATATGGACTTTCTGTCTCATTGGTCCAAAAGTCGATGTTCCCTTCGTTCATCCATTGATTTTTAATTCCAAAAGGTAAGTAGTGCTGGGCACGGTCCAACGGCACCCGACCCCGATGCGGAAAATCCCATGGATCTTTGTTTGGCGATGGGTAATCTTTGATATGCTCAATATTACGTCCTCTTTCTAACATAATGGTTTTAAGTCCACGCTCTGTTAGTTCCTTGGCTGCCCAGCCACCTGTGATCCCAGACCCGATGACAATTGCATCATAAACGTTATTTGCCATTTATTTATAATTGGTTTATTTGGTTATTACTCGAGGGAAAATTTCCGGCTCAAATCAAGTCTCCTCTACAATCAAGCGCCACAAAGATGCCTGACAGTTTACCTTGTTTAGACGATCTATTCTTATATTTTGGAAAGCGTAAGAATCGATCATCTAAACAAGTTTAAGGTTTTTTTTTGATTTTATTGCAACCGGTTGCAAATTTTTGTAATATTGTATTAAACAAGCAGGTAGCTTGGATAACCAAATTATAATAGTATAAACGACAGACGGAGCCATTTCTTCAAACGAATTGGAATGTTGAGCTGTTTTGTACAGAACATAGTCTTTTTCTAAACGCAATACATATGACAACAATTAAAGGTCCTGCCATCTTCCTCGCACAGTTTATTGGCGATGAAGCTCCATTTAACTCCTTGGACTCTATCTGCCAGTGGGCTGCTGCACTTGGCTATAAGGGTATACAACTTCCAACCTTGGATGCCCGTTTTATCGATCTAGAAAAAGCAGCACTCGATAAAAGCTATGCACTTGATCTAAAAGCTAAAGTTCAGTCTTTTGGATTGGAAATCACCGAGCTTTCAACTCATCTACAAGGGCAATTAGTAGCTGTAAATCCAAGTTTCGATGATCTATTTGATGCTTTTGCGCCACCGCATTTACATGGTAATCCTCAAGCACGACAACAGTGGGCGATCCAGCAATTAAAATATGCCGTACAAGCTTCCCACAATCTCGGGCTTAAAGCACTGGCCACCTTTAGTGGAGCCTTTCTATGGCCATTTATATACCCTTGGCCGCAAAGACCTGCTAATCTGATTGAAACCGGATTTACCGAACTTGCAAAATTATGGCTACCCATTCTTGATGAATGTGAAGTGTACGATGTCGACCTTTGTTATGAACTACACCCCGGCGAGGATCTCCATGATGGCGTCACTTTCGATCTATTTTTAGCGAATGTAAATTACCACAAACGTGCAAACATTCTCTATGATCCCTCCCACTTTGTCCTTCAATGTCTTGACTACCTTCAGTTCATCGATATCTATCACGAGCGAATTAAAATGTTTCATGTCAAAGATGCTGAATTTACTCCTTCTGGCCGCCAGGGCGTCTATGGTGGCTTTCAGAGCTGGCAATCAAGAGCTGGTCGATTCAGATCAATTGGCGACGGACAGGTTGATTTTAAATCTATATTTACCAAACTCACACAATATGACTTTCAAGGCTGGGCAGTACTGGAATGGGAATGTGCGTTCAAAAATTCCGAGGACGGTGCACGGGAAGGCGCTTTGCATATAAAAGACTATATTATTCGTGTTACCGATAAAGCATTCGATAATTTTGCTGCTGTCGAAACAAATGACAGTCTTAATCGCAAACTATTGGGTCTGTAAACAATGATACCGTCATTATAAAATTTAACTTTATGAGCAATATGAAACTAAAAATGGGAATGATTGGCGGGGGGAAAAATGCCTTTATAGGTGCGGTACATCGCATGGCTGCCGGAATCGATGGCCACATTGAATTATGTTGCGGCGCATTGAGTTCTGACCCTCTTGTTGCAAAAGAATCCGGTGAACTCCTGGGACTTCCAAAAGAAAGGGTTTATGCTAGTTACCGGGAAATGATTGTGCGGGAAAGTGAACTTTCTCCAGATGACCGCATGAATTTCGTCAGCATTGTCACACCCAATTTTGCTCATTTCGAACCCGCAATGATGGCTCTGGAATATGGTTTTCATGTTGTGCTGGAAAAACCTATGACTTTTACCCTGGAACAGGCGCTGCTGCTACAGAAAAAGGTAGAAGAAACGGGACTGATGCTCTGCGTGACTTATACCTACTCTGCTTATCCAATGGTAAAGCAAGCCCGTCAGCTTGTTAGAGACGGCCAATTAGGTACTATTAGAAAAATTATGGTTGAGTATCCTCAAGGCTGGCTGAGTAAAATGATCGAAAATGGACTTTCACTAGCCTTTTGGCGGACAGATCCCGAAAAGAGTGGAAAAAGTGGTTGCATGGGTGACATCGGAACACACGCAGCACATCTGGCAGAATATATTTCAGGCTTGAAAATCACTAAAATGTGTGCCGATCTTCAAACCTTCGTAGCAGGAAGAAAACTTGAAGATGACGGTAATATATTACTTGGCTTTGAAAATAGTGCTACCGGCGTACTATCGGCCTCTCAGGTCGCTGCGGGAGAAGAGAATTCGCTAAAAATTAGAATATATGGTGAACATGGGGGATTGGAATGGAACCAACAGGATGCTAACACACTCTTATTTAAACAGCTCGATGCACCAACGCAAATATTTCGGGCAGGTCAACAATATCTTTCTTCAAGTGCAAAACACAATATTCGTTTGCCTGCCGGTCACCCAGAAGGCTATATTGAGGCTTTTGCAAATATCTATAGAAATTTTGCGGTCTCTCTTTTGGCCACCATGCAAGGCATAGAGCCGACGGAAGAAGATGCGGACTTTCCAACTGTTGCTGATGGCGTTCGTGGTATGAAATTTCTAGAAACAGTAATAGCTTCAGGAAAATCAGAACGAAAATGGACCGATTTTTTAATTTAAATACCAACATATAGTAAATAACCGATGTGGTTTTTCTGCTCGAATACCAACCACATCGGTCCTATTTCTAGTTCTTTTTGATGGATGGCGGTATTTGATTTAAATAACTTTCATAGTTTGAATAGGGTTCCTTGGTCCTTCCGTTTGGTTTTAGATACAGAAATCCAGCTCTATTGTCCAAAATTACATTGAAATGGTTGAGAATCTGATTGCCAAACAAGCTCGATCTTCCGTTAGGTTTGGCCGGATCAGCCGCGTTAGTCACAATATCTTTAAATTCTACACCAGCAATCGTAGCGTCTAAACGAATGATCTTACGATTATTGATCACTGTCAGTGGTGTTAACTCACTCCAAATATTACCTTTTCCTGTAAAATCTTCCCCTAGAAGCATAGTGTCATCACGTCCGGTATCAAAAAGAAACCAGAAATCATATTGCCGTTTATTATGTCTAAAAGCAGCTTTAAACTTAGGTCGGTTTTGCTCATAGAATACCGGAAGTTTTGTATACTCTTTTGCTTTAGTGGGGAGATCGTTATGAATTACCAATTCCATTTTGTCATAATCGATTTCAATAATGTGATTTCGAAAGAAACTGTTACCAATAATAAGATCTTCAAAAGGCTTCATATTACCAACTTCTGTTAATGAAACACCTTTCCAATCAATCGAGCCGATGTTCAACTGATTTTCCAAACTTGTGCGTTCGTTATTCACCCCCTCTGTATTTGAAACCGTAGTAAACGAAGAAAATGATAAATCTAGCCGTTCTGAGCTATTCCTGTTAACAACACCGGTTCCAGCGCCCAAATCAAACTGTATACTTACCTCTTTTTTGTTAATTGAACCATTCAGGAAAATTCGGGAACCAATGAGCCTAAAAGGTATTCGAATAGGATATTGAAGCGTGCTATCCATTGAAGGTAGATCTGGCGGCAGCTGAGCACTTATGCGAACATAACAGGTATCTCTGTTATTCAATAGAACGACAAAATCATAAGATTTGCCCGGTTCAGTGGCGACGACGAATTCTTCCTGATCTGTTTTGAAAACAACTGTGCTCTTCTTTGACGGAATATTGACGAAATAGGTATCTGGTTTTGTTAGAGGATCTAATTTCCAGTCAACGCGACAATGGGCGCCATCTTTAATAACTACTTTCTCAGATGAGGCTTTAATGAGAGGGATTTTAACTTGGGAGAAGCTGTTCCATACGGCTGAAAAAATAAAAATAATAACAAGAGTTAGGCGGGTTACACCGCCCTGGATTTTTTGATAGTTTATTGCTTTCATAATTTTGCTTTTTTGTCAAAATCAAAGAAAACAAATCGCAAAAGAAGAAGGCTAGTCTATTACCTGACAATGTCCCGACAGGTACCCGACAATTGCTTGAAGAAGCCTACAGAATACTAACATCCGGCAAAATACGTTTATTTACATCATTATTTAATGCGATGGCATTGCGTAGTATAACAATCACATTCGCAAGAATCCAAAATAGTGGAATCAATAATTTCACATTACTTTCAACACCCAACCAATCATTGAGGATAAATACCGCAAGCAACAATATAACAGCAATTAATGTGGATAAAATCTGAATAGAAATAAGCTGGCGAATCTTGTGAGAATTCTGTTTTTTTAATAGCATAATCGCAATTGGAACCAAAACATTTAATGGTGGCAGGATAGAAAACGGCAAAGAGGAAAGGTTGATGATCTTAACCCACAGCAAGTTTTCTGATTCCACGCCTGTGCCAGGAGAAGAAAGCTCCAACTCATCAACGTCTAACGCCTGGGCCAAAGCACGAAGCGTATAACCTTTGGGTGCCTGCCCTGCTTCAATCCGTTGAATCGTTCTAACAGAAATGCCCGATCTTTGTGCGACATCTTCCTGAGTCAGATTATGCTTCTCCCGTAATAACTGCAATTTGCTCATCATAATAGTTTGATCCTCTGACCAAATTTACAGAATTAAGGATTAATAATTGTGTAAATTCACTTTCTACGACTTATCGGAATGATGCCCCTGATCTTCGTCTATCGTTATTGTCCGTTCCTCCTGTGTCAGCGGAGCTGGAGGAATTTCGGTTACGTTTCTTTCAATCTCCTGAGTTTCGACATGAACAGCATATTGCGAAGGTTCAATCGGAATGCCCATGACTGTAGCATATTCCCTGGTGTAAATTGCGCCAAAATATAAAATTGCAGCTGTATAATAGACCCAGAGCAGGATCAATACAAATGAACCTGCGGCACCATAGGTATCTTGTGTCGCTGAATGCTCCAGATAAACTCCAATTAAATACCGCCCCAATACAAATAAAATTGAGGTGAATAAAGCACCGGCCCGTACTGTCCGCCAATGTATATTGACATCCGGAAGCACTTTAAATATGACACTAAATAACAAAAATATAATCCCAAAGGATAAGGTAAAGTTAATCCCATCCATCAACATCACCGTCATGTCCGGAAAATAGCGCTGTAGCTGATCTGTCGCCGCTAAAATTACACCATTGACTATGAGCGTAACGACCAACAAAAACCCTAAACCAATAACCAATGAGGACGACAACAGCCTGTCCTGAATTAGTTTTAGCCACCCTTTTTTAGGTTTTGCACGTACATGCCAAATCTTGTTAATTGAATTTTGGATATCCCCAAAGACTGTCGTCGCTCCTAAAATCAACGTAATCCCACTGATAAGCAAAGCCAGATTTGATTTTCCAGAAAGCTGTAAATTCTGAATAACTTCCTGAATCTGTTTAGCAGCACTATTTCCCACAAAACCGCGCAGTTCCATAAACACCTTTCCCTCAATAGCGTCTTCTCCATAAAAAATTCCTGCCAGTGCAATCATTAAAACTAATATCGGGCCAATCGAGAAAACAGTATAATAAGATAATGATGCGCTGTACTTCATCGAATCCTCATTTAGAAATCCTGAGACAGTGCTCTTCAAAATTCGCCAATATGTTTTTAACTTATTTCTACTTTTTGTTCTTATATCCATATTCCTGTGCTTTGTTATACACAAGAACAAACCGTTTACAAGGGAAGAAAGTTTGTTTTTAGAGCGTTTTAATGTGAATAGTCCTCAATCGTTCCCTGGAGAACCAAATGATCATGTCCAGCCACCTTCAGACTGAGATTAATATCCGAAGCGAGAGCCTTTAATAATAGAATAGGCGATATCTTCACTTCATCGGGCCAATCCGCCAAACGGAGTGCCACATTAGACAGCTCTACAGTCTTATTGTATTTTGGCTGAATTTTATCCATATCCTTCGATGTTGATAAAATACTGAATTCATTATCCCGCTTTTGAAACCATTGATAGAACAGTTTATTTGGAAGGAAGTTGGAAAGGTAGTGATCACCACGCATAGCTATTCTAACATCGGGAACTTTCGTTTCATAAGGAGTCTTCTCCTCCACCGTTTCGAAATTCTCATCAACAGCATAATTAATGATGGTATCGGTTTGAACAACTTTATTTTTCAAAATCTCGATGTCCACATAATTTCCATCCAAATGTGACATCAGAGAATCAGCAGCAATAGGAAATTCCTGAAGCACTTGTTTTAACTTATTTTTCAGCTGGATATTCGGGATGTTGGTCCAGCCTTTCCCAATGTAATTTGCGGATACAAGTTCGCGAACAAGATAATCCTTTGGAAAGTTCCAGTCTTTTGAGAAAAATTCACCCGTAACATCGACGCGATCTCCTTTCAATTCAAGTTCGATAAAATTGGCCGTAGAAACATCACTATAGCGCAATGATTTACGTGTCAGTGTACTTGGATGACTGATAAATTGTTCTATGGTCACCCAATTGTCTTTTGACTGAATGAGCTGAATCATCTCATTCTTCTTTCTATCAAGATCAAAGCCCAAGCTTATCAACAAGTCGTCCCCTTTCCATGCAAATGCAATGTTATTCTTTTGATGATAGGCATAACTCACACCTGGAGCAAGATTTGTCTCCATAGTATCAACATGTATTGCCTCCTTTAAAAACTGTAAAAATTGTTGCCTATCTTTCAGCTGGAAAAAAGCATAAAAGTTTTTTGGATGGTCTTCCAAAGCAAAAAGGAATACATTCGCTTTGATATCAATCCCGTTGTCTCTGAGTTTACTTAATTTTTTACCAAAATCCTGTCCTTCTTTCTGTGCTGTCTGCCATTTATCGAAAAATTGGTTCAACAGAATATCGTCCAATGATACGGTTAATAAAGACTTGCTTTTTTTATGGACCAATGATTTGTAAGACTGCTGCTGTCGAACTATATACCATCCCCAAGCAACTACTGCCGAAAATATAATGACACTTATCGTCCAAATTATTATTTTTTTTATCATCCTCAGTTACCTCAATTGAATAGTCAATTTTTGAAAATCCATCTGGTGAAATCCTTTATAATTTCTTTTTAAATCAACAATATCAAAAGTATCAAATGCAAGTCCATTTCTTTATCCCTGAATTCAGGGAATTGAGGGATTTAACTAAGCTTCCCGGATCAATCCATACTCTATGGCAGATTTTACTGCTGCAGTCACACTCTTGGTCTGAAATTTTTCCATTAGGTTTTTCCGGTGGCTTTCCACTGTATGCGAACTGATAAACAGGGAATCCGCAATTTGATTGGTCGTCATTCCCCGGGCCACAAAAGAAAGAACTTCTTTTTCCCGACGCGTTAATTTTGGCACCTGTTTCAGGCCCATTTCTGCTTTTTTATTTAAGATAGCCTGAGTTTTCGCACAGATATATCGTTTTCCGACAAGAACAGTGGATATTGCGGCCAGTATTTCATCGCCATTTGCATTTTTCTGCAAATAGGCATTGGCACCCTCATTCAAAATACTATTGATCACCGCAAATTCATTGTGAACGCTAAATGCAATGATTTTCAAATCCGTATTCGTTTCTTTCAAGCCTTTAACTAAGTCTATTCCATTGGCATCAGGAAGATTAATATCCAACAGCAATACCGCAGGTGTATCAGCCGCAATATTGTTGAATAACTCACTTGCACTGGAATACATTCCCACAACTTCAAAATCTTCGTGGGCATTTATAATATTTTTCAATCCTTCAAGCAGCAAAGGATGATCGTCTGTAATTGCTATTTTAATCATTTTTAAAAATTTAAATCATGGGCAGTTCCAATTCTATTGTTGTGCCCGCTCCGTTTTCCGAGATAACCTTCATTTCTCCTTGTAGAAATGAAAGTCTTGATCTCACATTGTGCATTCCAGCAGAATGCTGCAAATCGATACTTTCCATATCAAAACCCTTGCCATCATCTTCAATAGTGATATGTAAACGTTCTTTATGTGCAGAAAGTTGTATTAAAATAGTTGAAGCATCGGCATGCTTTAAGGCATTATTGACCAATTCTTGGATAATTCTGTATAAAGAGATCTCCTGTTCAGTGCTCAAACTTGATTCGAATTGCAAAAATTCACATTCAACTTGACATTTAGACTGACTCATCCGACTCGCATAATCTCTCAAAGCCTCTTTCAATCCATATTTTACGATTAAATCAGGCATAAGATTATGAGCGAGCCGACGAAGTTCATCGACAGCACCGTCCAACAAATCAATACTTTTATCGATTCCTTCCTTTACGGATTCCTGTTCCAAGGTAGTTTTACTGATAGACGATAATCCCAATTTCGTGCTTGACAATAAACCACCCAGGCCGTCATGTAAATCCCGTGCAAGGCGGGTACGCTCTTTTTCCTCTCCTGCAAGCATCGCAGTTAGATTTTTAATTGCATGTTGCTGATTATTCTTTTCTATTTCAAGTTCATGCAAATGTTCCTTTTGCTTCAATGCCTTTGAACGCTGCCAATAGGCATAAAATAGTAACATGATCACGATCAAACAACTGATAAATAACCAGATATAGATCGAATTCATTCGTGATTTAAAAGCAATCTGTTTTTTGGAGACATCAAGCTCTTGTAAGCGCTGTTCATTTTCTAGTCGGCTTAATTGCAGATCCTGTTCCTTTTTATCGCGTTCGAGCTGTAATACTTTAAGTTGCTGGGTTCGATTCAGTTCATTTAACTTCAGATTCTCAACCAACTGATGCTGCCTGTCATTCAATGCTTTCATCAACTTGATCTGCTGTTCCTTTTTCTCTCCTTCCAGTCGAAGCCGCATTAATTTTTGGTTTTGCAGTTCACGCTCATACTTCAGCTCCAACTGCTTCGTCTTATCCAGTTTGTCCGAATTAAATGCCTTTTCAAAGACGTCAATATAGCTTTTTTGATAGTTGAAAGCTTCTTCATATTTTCCTTCTTCCACACTTACTTCGGCCAATCTGCTAAACAGGCTTAATCCGACCTGGTAGTCATAATGAGGCTCCTGTTGAAGGTTATACAGTGCTTGCTGTAAATATTTTTTACCCTCTTCGCGACGTCCCAATTTAAAAGATTCATCAGCCAGGACGCCATAAGCGGGTATTGTAATCGCATATTGGCCTGTTTCCGCGGCGATCTCTAAAGCCTGCTTTGCATATGATATCGCCTTTTTACTGCCATTATCAGGATAGAACTCATGATACAGATTCGCCAAGTTAACAGAAACATACGCTAGATCAGTCGGATTAACCATATTCTTCTCATGATCTTTAACCAAATTATATGCGTCAAGGTAATGCTGCTCAGCTTTCCTCAACAAATTGCGGTCTGCATTATTTGATCTATACTCCTCTTCAAATAAGTAACCTGCTTGCATATAGGCGTCAAATAAACTATTGATATTTTTACCTTCTTTAGCCGTTTCCAACAAAAGTGATGTATATTTCTCCTGGAAATCATAATTTCGCTGATTCGCATAGATAGCTGTAAGCTCTTTATAAACCGCCAATTTTCGTGCAATATTTGCTTCAGTCTGTGGCGCCTTTTCCAAAAATGAAATTGCTTTATGGAACTGGGAAACAGCCTCATCTTCCTTATTCTGGCGTGTCATAACCCATCCATCACAATAATGAACATAGCCCTTGATGCCATTATCGTTAACTATTGGGAGTACAGATTTAGCATGTTCCAAATAATAGCGTGATTTTTCAAATGCATGATCGTTAAAGCTATTCATGGCAGCTATACAATTCAAATAGGCATAATATTGTTTGTCGGGGTAATTTCTGGCCAGCTGAATATTATCATTCAGCAATTGACTCGCCAGCGCCTTCTCATTACTAAAATATAAAGCCTGTGCATATTTTCCAGTCAATAAAAAACGCTCCCTGCTCCCCAAAGGAAGACTGTAGTACGATTTTTTTAACTCCTGCAGTTGTTCTTGGGCAAAAACAGTACAACAGACGCATAAAAACATAAAAAATATCAGTACCGATCTCCAAAAATTTCGAATATGCCCCATAAAAAAAATAATTGCTCTAGCTATGTGAATAGGCCAAACTTAGATAAATTTACCTTTATACGCAATTAATTATCCCAAATAGAAGTTAAAGAGCCCCAGTTATTGTCTTAATTAACTGCACCTTGCCCAGCAAAAAATTGTACCTTTATAACAATGAAGTATATATATCTTTTTCTTGCCATAGCTGCTGAGATCCTAGCAACCACTTTCCTCAAAAAGTCCGAAGGCTTTACCCTTGTAAAACCGACTATGATCTGTATCGTCGGTTATATCATCGCCTTTTACTTTTTAAGTATCACCCTCAAATACTTACCCGTCGGTATATCCTACGCAATTTGGTCGGGAGTTGGCATTGTGGCTATTACATTAATTGGGATGTTCTTATTTAAACAAATTCCCGATACCGCTGCTATTATTGGGATGACACTGATTGTCGCTGGCGTCATTATTATCAATCTATTTTCAAAAATGGGCGCACATTAGCTGATCTAAGATCTAAATTTGTACTTTTGTAACTTACATAAATTAAAGGATACGTGTCGTTAGAGAAACTAAAACTTAGCAAAAGATTGACTGCTACGATGACTGAACTCGGTTATCTGGCTCCAAAGGAAATTCAAAGTAGATGCATTTCCAGAATTCTTGGTGGACAGGATGTAATTGCCATTGCTCCCGAAGGTGCTGGTAAAACCACTACTTATGTCTTATCGACCTTGATGAAGCTGAAATTCACCACAGATGAAGCTCCAAAGTTTTTGATCTTGGCGCCTAATGAAGAACGTATCGACGAGATTGTTGAGAGATTCTACCAGTTAAGCAAAAACAAAGGTCTTCGCATCATTGGATTGCGGGCTTCGGGCAGCATGGAGGAAGAAATAGAAGAACTGGTTGATGGAAAAGACATCGTCGTAGCTACTCCAAATCGTGCAAGAGCTATTTATCTTAAATTGGCCTTGAATCTCAACCGTATTCAGACATTAATTATCGATGATGCTGAAGAGATTATCAAACAAGGAATGCAAAATACGGTAAGGGAATTAGCCGAAAGCTGTGGAAAAGTACAACATTTGGTTTTCAGTACTGTTGAACACCAAAAACTTTATGATATGATCGACAATTTCATGAATGAAAATTGTGCCTCGGTCGAAATAGATGAACTTGAAAACGACACCGTCGACACCCTAGATCTATTATTATACCATGTTCCTAATTTCACAACAAAGATCAATTTATTAAATCTTCTGTTGCAGGATAAAGAAGTATTTCAAAAAGTAGTTGTCTTTGTAAACTCGAAGCTTACTGCCCAAAAGTTGGCCAGCAGTTTATTCAGTAGCAATAAAGAAGAAATTGCTATCCTCAATCCATTGTTCTACGATGATTTTGGCTATGAGACTATGGAAGATTTCAAGGAAAATCGTCAATCTCGTGTCCTGATTATTGCACGGGAAAATACAAACGATGTGGACCTTTCTGCTGTTCCATTCATTTTTCAATTTGAGTTACCGAATGAAAAGGAGGAATTCTTAAATCATCTTGTTAAAAACGACGAAAATGAAGAATCGGTCGTGTTGACTTTCACAACTGACCTGGAATTACCCATGGTTAAAAAAATAGAACAGGCCGTTGGTAAGAGAATGGATGTTTTGGAATTGCCGGAGGATCTTGCAATTTATAATCCCATCACTGACAAGAAGAAAAAGTCGAGCAAGGAGGAAGATAAAGAAGATCTTTCCCGTGGTGGCGCCTTTCACCAAAAGAAAGAAAGCAATGCCAAGACTTTTAATTACGGGGGTGGCGAAAAGGCAAAGATGACGATGAAAATGAAAAAGAAATAAAAAAGGGAAGTTTAAAACTTCCCTTTTCTATTTTTGCCGAAGGATGAATACTGCCCGAATAAATCTCCTTCATATACGACTCCCTATTGATACAGTAAATTCCGAACGCTGCTATCGTGAAGTCACTGGTAGCTGTAGCCTACTTTAGAACTCTCTTCAACAATTTAATATACGCATTTGCGATTCTTTCCATGCCCTGATCATTTGGATGAGCATAGTCCACAGTTGAATTCAGATCCAAATTAAGCTCTTGGCTCGACAACAGGAAAAGCTGGCGAACACCTTTCGATTGTAATTTTTCAAACGTTGCCTTCAACACACGGCTACTTTGCTGATACTCTGCATTTTTATCCTCATTGAAAACTTCGGCTATATTGCCCGAACTATGCTGCGTCAAAATAATAGGCGTTGCAGGATGTTCTTTTCTTAAAAATGTCACCGCATTGACCAACAAAGAATCCAATTGCTTTTCTGTTAACGACTTTGAAATAGCCAGATTAGGAATACAATCGAGAATATAGCAGGCGGCATCCTCTTTGTTCATCATATTTAAAATGGGTTGTTCGAGTCGACCATTTCCAGAGAAACATAAATTGATCACCTCGTGATTAAATGCTCGCCCTACCTGGCTGGTCCAAGCCAAACCAGGACGGCTCGTACAGGCACCCTGTCCGATCGACGTTCCATAAACGACAATTGGTTTTGCAGCAGTAGTATGAGTATATGTTAACTTTTCACTTTTCGGAACACCTATTTTCAACCATTTAACGCTATTGTATAAAGGTAGATATAGACGGTAGTTAAACTTTTCATTACGCCCAATATTTTTCCAGGTATATGAAATGGTGTCCGAAAAATCATAATTCCCATAAGCCCACTTCCATTCTTTCTTTACGGTGTCATAAGCGTAAAGATCCACGCCACTGACACCGGTTGTCGGCATATGGGCCATATTTAAACCTCCTGCCACTTGATATTGAACGGTTATTTCGGGAGAAGCGGTTTGAAAGTCTATATAGAATCCGGCACTGTTTTTCCCCAGTTCCCATACGGGTTTACGTACCTGGCTTTCCAATTCATCCGGAAGCCGGTTGAATCCAGAAAGCTTCTGATTCTCCAGTCTACCTTCCACATGTTTATCTTCAAGTGGAGAAAACCAACTATAATTCTCCTGCGCTTTGATGGCAGAAAAAGACAACAGCAAGAAAGCTGTCAACGCAACTTTTGAAAACATACAATAATTTAGCTTTATTTGGGTGTAATTGATTATAAAAAAGGAGCCTATTGGCTCCTTTCTATTGCGATTTATTTATTATACTATAAAATAGCTTGTCTAACGCGTACCAGTTTTTCCATCAAGCCCTCAAGCAAATCCAAATGTAACATGTTGGCGCCATCGGACTTTGCATTTGCCGGATCAGGATGTGTTTCGATAAACAGACCATCAGCACCCACGGCGATTGCTGCTTTCGCAATCGTCTCAATCAGCGCAGGCTTTCCGCCTGTAACACCAGAAGTCTGATTCGGCTGCTGCAAGGAATGGGTACAGTCCATGACAGTAGGTACATTAAAGGAACGCATTTCGGGAATTCCTCTATAATCAACAATAAGATCCTGGTAACCAAACGTATTGCCACGATCAGTTAAAAAAACTTTCTCATTACCAGATTCAATAATTTTATCTACCGCAAATTTCATGGAACCAGCACTCAAAAACTGCCCCTTCTTTACGTTTACTACCTTGTTTGTTTTTGCTGCTGCAACCAATAAATCAGTCTGTCTGCACAAAAATGCAGGAATCTGAAGAACGTCAACATAGGCCGCTGCCATCTCTGCCTCATGGCTCTCATGGATATCCGTAACAGTCGGTACACCAAAAGTCTTCCCTACTTTTTCCAAAATCTTCAAGGCCTTTTCATCACCTATCCCCATAAAAGAATCTAGGCGAGATCTATTTGCTTTACGATAAGATCCCTTAAAAATGTACGGAATATCAAGTTTATCTGTAATAGTAACAATCTTTTCAGCAATACGCAAAGCGATTTCTTCTCCTTCAATTGCACATGGCCCTGCCATTAAAAAGAAATTCTGCGATGTCCCATTCTTGATTTCGGGAATGTATTTGTTAATCATAAAATTATAAAAAATTAATTGCCGAGTTCTGATAAAAATTTGATGCGCATCAATTGGAGATCTTCGTAGCTATAATCGTCTCCACCTAATTCTTTAAGCGCATCATTAATTGAATCAGTCTCCGCTGTCTTAAAATAGTCGTATACCTCATCCTGACGATCCTCATCAATGACCTCATCAATAAAGTAATTAATATTGATTTTGGTCCCAGCGTTCACTATCGTCTCAATTTCTTTCAATATTTCCTCATAGGTGATCCCTTTAGCTGAAGCAATATCATCCAAGGCAATTTTACGATCGATATTTTGAATAATAGATACCTTTAACGCGGATTTGTTGGCTGTACTCTTAATAACAAGATCTACCGGTCTATCGATTTCATTTTCTTCCACATAGTCCTTAATCAACGCAATAAATGGTGCTCCAAATTTAATTGCTTTACCATTTCCAACGCCTTGAATCTGTTTCAATTCATCAATAGAGACCGGATAATGGGTACACATCTCTTCCAACGAAGGGTCCTGAAAGATGACAAACGGAGGCAACGACTTACCTTTTGCAATTTTCTTACGTAGATCTTTGAGCATACCCAACAATACGGTATCTAAAGCACCTGTGCCATGCCCTGTATCTTCCGAATTTGTGTTATCTCCTCCTTCAATTGGGCGATTCAAAACAAATTTTAATTGATAAGGATTATCCAAATAATGACGCCCAATATCTGTCAATTTTAAAAGGCCATAATGATCAATATCTTTTTCGATAAAGTTATCAAGCACTGCCTGTCTAAGTAAGGATTTCCAATAGATAACGCCTTTCTCTTTACCTGTTCCGAAAAGACGGTGTTCATCATGTTTATAGGAAGATACTGGTTGATTATTTTGACCCATCATGACATTGATCACATGATGATCATCAAATTTCTCGCCCTGCTCCTGAATGAAGCCCAGTACGTTTTTCAAGGAGTCTTCTGCCTCAAAATATTCTTTCTCTGAGCGGCAGTTATCGCACATGTTACTACAACCCTGTTCGTCGAAATTTTCTCCAAAATAGTGGAGGATCTGTTTACGACGACATACTGCAGACTCGGAATAATCAATAACTTCTTTTAAAATCTGTGTACCAATTTCGCGTTCAGCCACAGGTTTATCTTTCATAAATTTTGTCAGCTTTTCAACATCTTTTTCCGAGTAAAAAGCCAAACAATAACCATCTCCGCCATCACGGCCAGCACGCCCTGTTTCCTGATAATATCCTTCCATGGATTTAGGAATATCATGGTGAATGACATAACGAACATCAGGTTTGTCTATTCCCATACCGAAAGCGATGGTCGCCACAATAACTTCGACGTCTTCCATCAAAAATTTATCCTGCGTATCAGCTCTCGTTTTCGCATCTAGACCAGCATGATAAGGTAAAGCTTTGATGCCGTTCAGGTTCAGCACTTCGCTGATTTCTTCGACTTTCTTACGGCTTAAGCAATAAACTATACCGGTCTTACCTGATTTGGTTTTGATAAAACGAACAATCTCTTTAACAACATCCTTTTTGGGACGCACCTCGTAATACAAATTGCTCCGATTAAATGATGATTTAAATAAAACAGCATCATTCATTTGTAAATTTTTACGGATATCCGACTGAACCTTGGGAGTAGCAGTCGCCGTAAGCGCGATAATAGGAATATTGGCACCTATTTCGTTAATGACCTGGCGTATTTTACGATATTCTGGTCTGAAATCGTGTCCCCATTCCGAAATACAATGCGCTTCGTCAACCGCTACGAAAGACACGGTAATCTGATGTAAGAATTCCAGGTTATCTTGCTTAGCAAGTGATTCTGGAGCTACATACAGCAACTTGGTCTTTCCGGCGAGTACATCATCCTTAACCTTTGTAATTTCGCTCTTATTCAATGAAGAATTTAAAAAATGAGCGATACTATCTTCGCCACCGAATGCACGAAGCTGATCTACCTGGTTTTTCATTAAAGCAATCAACGGAGAAATAACAATTGCTGTCCCCTCACTCATGAGAGCAGGAAGCTGATAGCAAATTGATTTTCCTCCTCCGGTTGGCATAATTACAAAGGTATCTCTTCGTTGAAGAATACTAGTTATAATTGCTTCTTGATCCCCTTTAAAAGTATCAAAACCAAAAAAATCTTGTAAATTGTCGAAAAGTGATTTTTCTATTTCCATTGCGCCTTGGGCAAAAATAAGATAGATAAATGAAGAAATAATCTTGAAAAATAATCTATTTTTGCAATCTATTCTAATACATAAAAGTAAGAGTATTTTTTGTGAAAAACAACTACGAAATAAAAAATATAGCTATTCAGGCTATTCAAGAAGAAGCTAAGGCGGTAGCTGCTTTAGCCCAATATATTGACGATGATTTTGTTACCGTTGTCGATTGTATTTTAAATCTACAAGGTAGAGTGATCGTAACTGGAATTGGTAAAAGTGCCATTATTGCACAAAAGATAGTTGCAACGCTAAATTCGACAGGTACACCATCGATCTTCATGCACGCAGCCGATGCCATCCATGGAGATTTAGGCATTATCCAACAAAATGATTTAATTATTGCCATCTCTAAAAGTGGTAATACACCTGAGATTAAAGTACTTGTTCCTTTCCTAAAGCAAACAAAGAATGTATTGGTGGCTTTGGTTGGAAACACCGAATCCTACCTCGCTAAAAATGCCGACTATATCTTAAATACCACCGTTGAGAAAGAAGCTTGTCCTAACAACCTTGCACCAACTTCAAGTACAACCGCTCAGTTAGCAATGGGTGATGCGCTTGCCGTCGTATTACAAGAGTGCCGCGATTTTACAGATAAAGATTTTGCAAAATACCATCCTGGAGGAGCATTGGGCAAAAAGCTGTACTTAAGAGTCGGCGATCTATCTGATCAGAACGGCAAACCTAGTGTCCAACCACAAGCCACAGTAAGTGATATCATCATCACCATAACACAGTTTAGACTGGGAGCTGTCGCCGTGTTGGATGGTGACCACATACTTGGCATCATTACAGACGGTGATATCCGTCGTATGCTGGAGAAACACACTGATTTAGCGGCAATTACTGCTGCTGACATCATGGGAAAATCACCAAAAATCATCGACAAAAATGAATTGGCGGCCAATGCCCTCCATATTATGCGTGAAAATAACATCACACAACTATTGGTTTCCGATATAGGGAATTATGCCGGTGTCATCCACATACAGGACCTACTGAAAGAAGGAATAATATAACTGTAATAAAGTTGTTAGATGTACAATAAATTGGCAATAAATATTAAATTTGGCATATCAGTTGTACTATTTTAATCGTAAAGTAATATTTTAGAAGCATGAAAAAGTATATAACAATCTTAGCAGTGATCATTTCCTTTATTGGTTTTTCTTCGATGCAAACAGGACAAGGGGAATTTAAATTCGAAAAAGAGACACATGATTTTGGCAAAATTCCGGCAGGCACGCCCGTTTCGTATAATTTCAAATTTTCAAACACCGGCAGTGAGCCGATTATCATTTCAAATGTTGTACCTACCTGTGGTTGCTCTGTAGCAGAATTCACAAAGACGCCAATTAAACCAGGAGAAAGCGGCACAATTAAAGTGACTTATAATGCGGCAGCAAAAGCTCCATTCACAAAGAGCTTCACGGTGCAGTCAAACACCAAAACTCCTGTAAAAACGCTATATATTAAGGGTATTGTAGAATAACAATTCTCGTAGATAAAACGAAAAAAGCCACATAATCATGTGGCTTTTTTCGTTTTATTTTGGTTAGCTTTGCACTACTAATTTTAAAAAAACGATAATGCCAGTAATATCAGAAAAAGGACTGAATATGCCTGCGTCGCCTATCAGAAAGTTGACGCCATATGCTGATCAAGCAAAAAAAGAAGGTAAAAAGATATATCACCTCAATATCGGACAACCTGATATCCAAACACCTGAAGTGATGCTTAATGCTTTGAAAAATATACAGTTCAAAGTGTGGGCCTACACACCTTCTGAAGGTACAGCCTCTTACCGAAACAAGTTAGCAGAATATTATAATAAGCTAAATTATAATATTGAGCCAACAGATATATTGGTAACAAATGGCGGTTCGGAAGCGATTATGATCGCTATGCAAGCCTGTTTAAATGAAGGCGAGGAGATTATCATTCCTGAACCATTTTACGCGAATTACAATGGCTTTGCCTGCTCTTCAGATGTTGTTATCAAGCCAATCATGTCCTATATTGAAAGTGGATTTGCATTGCCTTCTATCGCTGAATTTGAAAAAGTAATCACCCCTAAAACAAAAGCGATCTGTATCTGTAATCCAAATAACCCTACCGGTTACCTCTATTCCAGAGCAGAACTAGAAGCACTTCGTGAACTTTGCTTAAAATATGATCTTTACCTTTTCTCGGATGAAGCTTATCGTGAATTCTGCTATGACGGTAGAGAATTTATTTCCCCAATGCATTTAGAAGGGCTCGAAAATAATGTCGTTATTTTTGACACGGTGTCTAAACGTTACTCTGCCTGCGGTGCGCGAATTGGATGTATCATAACCAAGAATAAAGAGTTATATCAGACTGCCCTGAAATTTGCACAAGCTCGCTTAAGCCCATCTTTAGAAGGACAAATAGCGGGTGAAGCTGCTGTTGATACACCAGACAGTTATTTTGAAGCGGTATCCAAAGAATATACAGCAAGAAGAGATACACTCGTAAAAGGACTTAATGCCATTGAAGGAGTTTACTCTCCTAACCCAGGTGGTGCATTTTACGTCGTCGCCAAACTACCAATTGACAATGCAGATAAATTCTGTCAATGGATGTTGGAAGAGTTCTCTTACAATAACGAAACAGTTATGATGGCTCCAGCTACTGGCTTTTATAGCACGGAAGGTGCCGGGGTAAATGAAGTACGCCTGGCCTATGTACTGAATCAGGATGATCTTAAAAATGCCTTAGTTTGCCTAGAGAAAGCACTCCAAGTGTATCCGGGACGTACAAATTAACAATAAAATAACAGCACTTATGAAAGGTGGGACATGTATGTTCCGCCTTTTTCTTTTTTCATAGTTCCTTCCCATAAACCTGTCTTCTATTTGCTTTTTAAAAAAAAACAAAACAAAGTTTTGAAGCATCTTGTTCTTATTATAGTAACAAAAGCGATTTCATATGGATAAATTGAAGAAATTCCAATTGATGGAAAAAATAGCAAGAGAATTAGAAGATGTTAGAAATAGTCAACAAGCTGTTTTGGAAAAAATAGGCAAAATCGAAGTTGATAACATTGAACTCGGCGATAAGAATATTGAAAAAACAATTCCTGATATCTATCAACGTACAGCAGATAATTCAGATGCTATTAAGGCTCTTCTGGAATCTTTTCAAGAGCAGACAGCGGAGTTCGGAGAGAAAAACAATGTTGGAAAATTATTGGAACAACAACAGATCAATAGCGTAAAATAGCTAGCACAAAAAGAAGGCCGATTACTTAATCGGCCTTCTTTTGTTTATGATTGGGCTTTTGCAGCCTTAGCTTTTAAATATTCTTCTTCAACAAAATGAAGCTGCTGTTCTGGCGTCAGATTTGAATTATCCAAAACAATTGCGTCTTCAGCTTGTCGTAATGGGCTTTCCGCACGCGTACTGTCGATACGGTCACGTGTAGAAAGATTTTCGACGACTTCTTCTAAAGTCACATCCTCTCCTTTTTCCGTCAGCTCCAGATAACGTCTCGCAGCGCGTACTTTGGGATCTGCTGTCATAAAAATTTTCAGATCAGCATCTGGAAACACAGTAGTACCGATATCACGGCCATCCATGATAATATTTCGTCTGCTGCCCAATTTTTGCTGCTGGGCAACCATTGCAAGCCGAACAGCTTTGATCGCACTCACATCGCTGACTTTATCAGAAATATACATCTGACGGATCTCTTCCGAGATATCCTCATCGTTAAGATGAATCTCCGTCTTTATTGCATTTGGGATAAAATCAATATGGATATCTTTCAGTGCATTTTCGATCGCTTCTTGATCATCCAGCGCTATTTCATGCCGAATAAAATAGAGTGTGACTGCCCGATACATAGCTCCGCTATCAATAAAGGCAAACTTCAGTTTTTTTGCCAAAGCTTTTGCCAGTGTACTCTTACCGCAGGAGGAAAAACCATCTATGGCAATAATAAAATTGTGATGTCCACTCATTATTCGTTTCCTCCTATGATTACACCTGGACGATTGACCAAAGGAACCTTAGTCAGGTTACCATCTACAATGCTCTCGGGTAAAAAGATATATTTTTTATCGTAAATAATATTATCAATATAAAAACTTAACCAATATTCATTCGTCAGCCCGAATACCTGTTCATCGATCGCTTCAACACGATCGAAAGATTTAGCTTCTATATTTCCAATAAAATGGCGCAAAGTCGTTGTTGTTACTTGTCGACCATCCTTTTCGCCATAACCTTTTGAACTGATCAGCACATTCTGAATGGCAATGTTCTTGTCGTTGATAACATAGACAGTCCAATTTTTTGTCTCCACGGTCTCACCTTCCAAAACAACGGCGATCATAATGTCCTTGACAATATTTTCAGGCAAATCTGCTTTCATGCTTATTTAGACTTTGTAGTTTTCTTAGCAGGAGCTTTCTTCGCTGTAGTCTTTTTTACGGCAGCTTTCTTTTCTGTGGATTTTGCTTTGGTACCTTTCCCTTTCGGTGCATCCGCTTCAGCCCATTGCAGTACATCGGCATAGGTGATTTTTTCAATCTCTGTTCCTTTAGGGATTTTCAGATTTTGCTTGCCAAAACGAATAAATGGTCCCCAGCGTCCCTGCTCGATCTGAGCATCCGGATTTTCATCAAAAACCCGAATAACTTTCTCGATATCTTTTTGACGTTTGTCTTTGATAATCTGTATTGCCTCTTCTTCTGTTACATCCAAAGGATCGATACCTTTTGGTAACGAATAAAAAGCTGAATTGTGACGGATATAAGGTCCAAATCGTCCCACGGCAACCGTCATTTCCTTGTCTTCAAATAAACCGACTTTTTTCGGTAATTTGAACAGCTCCATGGCATCTTCAAAAGTAATGGTTTCGATCATCTGTCCCTTCCGCAAAGATGCAAAACGTGGTTTTTCCTCGTCGTCAGGGGAACCAATCTGTACCAGTGGACCGAACTTACCAATACGCACCGAAACGGGTTTACCAGAAACCGGATCAACACCAAGCTCACGCTCGTTATTTGCGCGATCAGCATTTACCAAGGTATCTTCAACTTCAGAATGAAACGGGCCATAGAAATCGTGCAGCATTTTTGTCCATTCGGTCAATCCATGTGCGATATCATCAAACTCTTTTTCCACGTTAGCGGTAAAATGAAAATCCACAATACCGTTAAAATGTTCAACCAAAAAATCATTCACCACAACACCGATATCCGTTGGAAACATTTTTCCTTTCTCGGCACCAGTGATTTCGGTTTTTGTTACCGCTGTTAATTCAGCATCTTTTAATGTCAGCACACGGTAATCGCGCGATTTACCTTCACGCTCTTCCTTTATAACATAACCGCGGTTTTGAATCGTTGAAATTGTAGGTGCGTAGGTTGAAGGTCGGCCAATTCCCAGTTCCTCCAATTTTTTCACCAAAGCCGCTTCCGTATAACGTGCCGGAGGTCGAGTAAAACGCTCCGTTGCCGACATATTTTTCAAAGTCAATGGCATACCAACGGCTAATGGCGGAAGAATAGCATTGTCACTATCTTCGTCCATCGTATTGTCTTGATCATCATCCAAGGACTCCATGTAAACTTTCAAAAATCCATCAAATTTCATAACCTCACCCGAAGCATTCAAATCTTCGGTGCGGGTTGAGATGTCGATCTTTGCCAATGTACGTTCAAATTCCGCCTCACTCATTTGGGACGCAATTGCTCTTTTCCAAATAAGCTCGTATAATCTTTTTTCGGATGCATCACCGTCAATGGTATGCTCAGAGAAATAAGTAGGACGAATAGCTTCGTGCGCCTCTTGTGCACCCGATGTTTTTGTTTTATATTTTCTGACCTTATGGTACTGGTTACCATAAGCCGATTTGATTTCCTTTTCAGCAGCCTCAATTGCCGTATCACTCAAATTAACAGAATCGGTACGCATATAGGTAATTCGTCCTGATTCATATAGCCTTTGAGCTACCTGCATGGTGCGAGCAACCGAAAATCCGAGTTTTCTGCTTGCTTCTTGCTGTAATGTTGATGTTGTAAATGGTGCCGCTGGTGAACGTTTTGCAGGTTTTGTTTCCAGGTTTTTTACAGAAAACAGCGCTGCTTTACAATCTTCCAAAAATTTGGTCGCCTCTGCTTCTGTTGCAAAACGCTGCGGAAGCTCAGCCTTGAAACTATCTTTAACTTTTCCCGTATGAAAAAAAGCAACGATCTTAAAAGCCGCTTCGGGTTCAAATTTATTGATTTCACGCTCGCGATCTACAATCAGACGAACTGCAACAGATTGCACCCGACCAGCAGATAAGGAAGGTTTCACCTTTTTCCAGAGAACCGGCGATAATTCAAAACCGACCAATCGATCCAATACCCTTCGCGCCTGTTGGGCGTTCACGAGGTTATAATCTATTTTACGTGGATTGTCAATAGCCTTTAGAATAGCAGGCTTCGTAATCTCGTGAAACACAATTCTTTTTGTGCTTTCATCTTTTAAACCCAAAGTCTCAAATAAGTGCCATGAAATAGCCTCTCCTTCGCGGTCCTCATCGGACGCTAACCAAACGGTTTCTGCAGCTTTAGCCAATTTCTTAAGTTCACTGACAACCGCCTTTTTATCGGAGGGAACTTCATACTTTTGTTCAAAATTCTTTTCGGTATCAATTGCATCATCGGTTTTCACCAAGTCGCGAATATGTCCATAACTTGACTTCACCAAAAAATCCTTTCCTAAATACCCTTCTATCGTTTTCGCTTTCGCTGGAGACTCAACTATCAATAAATTTTTCGCCATCTAATTTGAGATTTGTGCAAATAAAGGGAATTCTGAAAGGAATGACAATAATTTCTTGCAAAAAAGACAAAAAAAATAGATTTCATGTCGACAATTAAGAAATTTATCCAATGACAAAGGACCGAATAACGGAGTTGAGGTGAGCACATAGGAGCAACGAACGGGGATCAGATAGGTATCAACTTCCACCTTTATACAGTGTTTGTTCAGTGCTTGTTCAGTGATTGTTCAGTGCTTGCTCAGTGCGGACTGAATAATAACTGAATGATCACTGTCTAAAAATTGATTAAAAATTGAGATTAGGGGTAACTTGACACGAAGATGTTACCGTTTTAATATAGGTTTTGAATATCTATTAAAACGGCAATCATCAGACCACTTTCACGCTAGAATAAAAATGAGTGCCCATTCAAACTTCGTACGTTAGTTAATTTCGCAGCAAATATTTTGGCGCGAATGACCATTTATAGTTTTTCTTTAATCGAGCTCGGCTTAGAAGTAAAATATATATGTATATTCGCCTATTCAAAAGGGCAATATATAACAACTCCCCTATTTTGTTTAAATATTTTAATAATGAAAAGAAGTCTTCTCAGAATTGCCTTTTGGGGCACGTTATTACCATTTGTATCTTGTTCAGTTATGAAAGATTCAGCAAAATCAAATTCAGACAATTTCCCTAAACTTAGTCTGGAAGCACATCGCGGTGGTCGCGGCCTATATCCTGAAGAGTCTATCGCAGCCATGAAAAATGCAATAGATCTCACAAAGGTGACCACACTGGAAATGGATTGCCATATTACCAAAGACCGTAAGGTTGTTGTCTTTCACGACGATTATCTTAACCCAAAATTTGTATTGAAACCCAATGGCGCCGAAATTTCTGACAAGGATAAACCGCTGAGAATTTATGATATGCTTTATAAAGATCTGATTAAATACGATATCGGATCGAAATTTTATAAAGAGTTTCCTGAACAGAAAAAACAGGTTACACGTATAGCAAAACTATCAGACCTTATTGATAGTACTGAAGCCTACGCAAGTGTAAAAAGGAAAGCGCCGATGTTTTATAATATCGAGGTGAAGAGTAAGGAAGATAAAGATGGTATTTTCCATCCAAGGGTAGAAGAATTTGTGGACCTTATGGTGCAGGTAATCACCGATAAGAAAATTGCTTCACGAACCGTCATCCAATCGTTTGATAGCAGAGCTATTAAATACCTGCACAAAGCATATCCTCAAATCAAAGTTTCTTATCTTATTGATGCAAACTATACCAAAAGTGTGGAGCAAACAATTGCAGCTTTAGGTTTTACACCTTTTATTCTAAGTCCACACTATAAAATTGCTACGCGCGATTTTATAACGCAGTGTCATAAAGCAGATATCAAGGTTATTCCATGGACCGTCAATACAAAAGACGAGATAGAACAGCTGAAGGCCGTAAAGGTTGATGGCATTATTAGCGACTACCCCAATTTGTTTTAACGAACACATTGCTTGTTTCGCCTAAAATAAAAAACTGAATTCCAGTGCATCTCAATGCCAGGAGAAACCAAGTCCAACCAAAGCAAAGCTGTTCACCCGCAACTACTTTGCTTTGGTTTTGTTTTTTAATGCTTTGTCAATATATTCCCGCCCCTTCTGAACCAAAAATTCAGAGCGGTGATAATCCCAAAGGTTACAGATATTATAAGGAATATCGACCACCACGTCAGGATGGTATAAATCAACAATCATACGGCTCATTTTCCTGCGCATCACATAGTATGAGGCTTGGAGTATGTCCAACGAATTCGAAGTCTTTGTATCCAGTTTTTTGATCACAGAATATTGTTTATCCGGTTTAGATTCCAGATTAACCGCTATAATCAGGTTCTCTTTTTTGGTGACATGATTTATAGGCAATGGATTCAATACCCCTCCATCAACATAGACATGATTATCTTCTTCTACAGCTGTAAACACAGCGGGAATGGCAATTGAAGCCCGAATCGCATCATACATACTTCCAAAATCTAGCACAACCTCCTTTTCATAATTTAGATCTGTTGCAACGGCTTTAAATAAAATTGGGAAAGTCTCTATATTCGCATCAGGAATCACAGATTTCAAAGCGTTAAAAACCTTGATTCCCTTCATCATCCCCAATCCCTTCCAACTAAAATCCATCATATTAAAGACCGATTTCTTCGTCAGGTGCTGCATCCAATCTTCTAGAACATCCATCTTTCCCTGTGCATAAATACCACCGACAAGTGCTCCTATTGAACAACCTACCACCTCATCGATTTCAAAGCCAAGCTCTTCAAGCCGTCGAATAATACCAATATGCACAAGACCTCTAGCACCACCTCCGCCCAGGACAAGGGTAACTTTACGATTCAAAAAAGCTTTCTCCACCATAGTTATACAAGTACTTGAAACACTTGTTTACATCCAAGCAACAATGTAAACAGATAATCATCGTTATTATATGTATTTTTGATTACAATATACGCAGTAAAAAAAGAAATATGAAAATAGAAATTTGGTCGGACATCATTTGTCCATTTTGTTATATTGGTCTGACAAAGCTTAAAATGGCACTTCAGGAATCCACAAGTAAGCCCGCCGCTGAAATCATCTGGAAATCGTATCAGCTTAACCCCGATTATCCCGAAGATGCTCCAGCAATGCCAACCTACGATTACCTCGTTCAGACGAAAGGCATGAGCTTGGACGATGTCGTTGCGATGACTTCACAGCTCAGTACACAGGGAAAAGAGCTGGGTATTGAACTAAATTTTGAAAAGGCAATCGTCGTAAATACAAAAAAAGCACATCGTCTGATCCATTTTGCCCAGGCGCATCAAAAAGGCACCCAGATCAAAAAAGCCCTATTTAAAGCTCATTTCACCGATGGTCTCGCTATAAATAACAACGAGGTCCTTATCGCTATCGCAACGCAAGAGCAGCTTTCCGCTCAGGAGGTAAAAAACTTATTGGAATCGGATGAATTTGCTTATGATGTTGCACAGGATATCCAAGAAGGTGTCAGCTTAGGACTACGAGGTGTTCCTTTCTTTGTATTTGACAGAAAATATGCTATCCCCGGCGCACAGCCCATGGAGGTCTTTCACAACACCATAAATGAATGCTTGGCCAGTCAGCCCGCACCGCTTGAGCGTAGAGGCGAAGAAGGCCCTTCATGTGACCCTGAAACAGGAAAATGTGAATAAAGAAAGAAAAAATTATTGTTTAATTTTACTATTTTCGCAAGCTTATAACGACAAACAAATTTGGTATAAATGCAGTTAACCAAACTAGAAATTAAAGGATTTAAGAGTTTCGGAGACAAGATCACGATCAACTTCAATGATGGTGTCACAGCGATTGTCGGTCCCAATGGATGTGGGAAGTCCAATGTGGTCGACGCCATACGCTGGGTACTGGGAGAACAAAGCACAAAGATGCTTCGCTCCGATAAAATGGAAAATATTATCTTCAATGGAACGAAAAATAGAAAGCCGGCAAACCTTGCGGAGGTTTCGCTGACCTTCAACAACAACAATAATATTTTACCAACGGAATTCTCGACAGTGACCGTCACCCGTAAGCTGTTTCGCAACGGCGATAGTGAATATCGATTGAATGATGTCAAATGTCGTTTAAAAGATATCACAGATTTGTTCCTGGATACCGGAGTTGGCGCAGACAGCTATTCGATCATCGAATTGAAAATGATTGATGAAATTATCAATAATAAAGATAATTCACGCCGCAACCTATTCGAAGAAGCATCCGGAATCTCTAAATATAAAGTTCGTAAAAAACAAACTTTAGCAAAGCTGAGAGATACGGAGGCCGATCTCAGCCGTGTAGATGACTTGCTTTACGAAATCACAAAGAATCTCAAATCATTAGAAAATCAAGCTAAAAAAGCTGAAAAATACACCTCACTTAAAGCAGAATACCGCCAGAGCAGTATAGATCTGGCTTATTATAAAATTGCAGATTTCTCGACCGAATTAGAAAGACTTCAAACACAAGAATCCAAGGTTCAGAAAGATGCTGTCAATGCACAGCAAAATATCCTGAACGCGGAAACTGAACTCCAAACACTCCGCCAGACAAATTTGGAACAGGAAAAAAACCTTTCGGTACAGCAAAAAACAACACAGGAATTTGTCAATAAAATCCGAGGTTATGAATCGGAAAAGAAGATCAAAAACGAAAAAGTCAAAAATCTTCAAGATAAAGAAAACCGGTTGAACCTCGATATCAACAGCGATAAACAACAGCTTAATCACGTCCTCTACACCATCAAACGACTGAATGAGGAATTGTTTGATGAGCAAAATAAACTCGATTCGTTAAAATCGAATCTTGAATCGGATAAATCCGAAGTCGACGAATTGAGAGGACAGCAACAATCTGCAAAGGGAAAGCTCGATATTTTTAATAAGAGCAATGCTGAATTACAGGCAAAAATCTACAAATTAGAAAAAGATCTTGCCGTATTCACCATTCAGAAAGAAGCCCTCCTGCAAGAATCTGTTCGCAATAGTGTTGATACAGAAGCAAAAGAAACCGAATTGCAGCAGTTCAATTCCGCTGTTATAGAATTGGAAGGTCGTGTGGAAGCACAGCAGCTGCAGTACGATTCAGCAAATCAGCTGGAAGAAGAGCTCCAAGGACAGATTAGTCAGTGCCAAGCAAACCTAGAGGAATTTAAGGCCCAGCTTGCCAAAGATCTTCGTCTGGTCGATGCCAAACAAAACGAATACAACCTCACGAAATCTCTTGTTGATAATTTAGAAGGTTTCCCCGATTCCATTCGGTTCCTCAAGAAAAATGCAGGATGGAAAAAGCAGCCTCCGCTCCTATCCGATGTCCTTTTTTGTCAGGAAGATTACCGCGTGGCTATTGAGAACTATCTAGAGCCTATTATGAACCATTATGTTGTCGAAACACAACAAGATGCTGTTCAAGCGATTCAGTTATTGAGCGATGCCGCAAAAGGAAGAGCTAATTTCTTTGTTTTAGATGCCATAGAACATTCGCCTAGTGCTACCCCTGCACCAAATGACAATTTGATGTCTGCGTTGGATGTGATTACCGTAGACGAAAAGTACAAGGCTTTATGTACGATGCTGCTCCAACAGGTCTTCATCCTAAAACATGAAACTGAAAAGGATCTGGATGATAAGCTACCTGTCATAGGACAGGTAATTCTGCAAAAAAATGGACGTTATTCGAAACATCATTTGGGTCTTTCTGGTGGCTCTGTAGGATTATTTGAGGGCAAACGTATTGGAAGAGCGAAGAACCTGGAAGTGCTATCCCAAGAGATCAAAACCTTAAATCAGGAAATTGCAAAACTTGAAGATAAAATAACGGCCGAAACCGCTCGCCTTGATGTACTACGCGGCAATTCACAGAAAGAGTTAATCGATGAGCTTCGTTTTCAGCTCAATAGACTTAATAATGAACTAATTACCGTCAAAACAAAGCAAGAGCAATATCAAGCGTTCATCAATAACTCACAAGCGCGTAAAAAAGATATTCAGGAGAAAATTGAAGGTATAGAATCGGATTTAAGGATTGCCGAGCCACAGCTTCAGGAGCTGCGCCTGGAAAAAGAACAAAGTATTGCCGAATTATCGACTTTACAGGACCAATTCCATGAAATATCTGAAGTACTTAACGAAAAATCGACCGCATACAATCAAGAGAATATCGCTTACCACCAACAGCTAAACAAAGTTTCCAATATCACAAAAGATCTCGAATTTAGGGAGACGCAGAAAGACGACCACGAAATTCGTGTTGAGCGAAACAGTGCAGAATTAGTTGAGGTGCAAGAAGCCTTAAGAACAACCATTCCATTTGAAGATGAAGAAGATCAGGATCTTATTGCTATGTATGAGCAGAAAATTGCCCTGGAAGATGGTCTCAAAGAATTGGAAGACGGCTACTATGCAGATAAGCAGAAAATCAATAACCTCGAAGATGCCCTCACACAGCAGCGACGTTCGAAAGAACAGAGTGACTTTCTTGTTTCAGAGATCAAAGATAAAAAAACAGGCCTTCAGATCGACCTCAATGCTTTAAAAGAACGTCTTTCTGTTGAATTCAACATCGAATTGAAAGACCTGATTGACCGTGAAGATGTGCCTGAGATCACAGAGGATCAGGCGACATTGGCAACCAAATGTAGTAAACTCAAGAAACAGCTTGATGAATTTGGAACGATCAATCTAATGGCAAAAGAGGCTTTTGACGAGATGAATGAACGTTATGATTTCATTAACAAAGAGAAAGCTGATTTAATCGAAGCAAAAGGCTCTTTGATGGCAACAATAAAAGAAATTGACGATACCGCTCAAGTTCAGTTCATGTTTACATTCGATGCCGTAAGGAACAACTTCGTCAAAGTATTCCGTTCGCTATTTAACGAAGAAGACAGCTGTGATCTGGTACTCACAGACCCGAGCAATCCGTTGGATTCAGATATCGACATTATTGCAAGGCCGAAAGGTAAAAGACCGCTGTCTATCAATCAGCTTTCGGGCGGTGAAAAGACCCTGACTTCAACAGCCTTGTTATTCTCACTTTATCTTTCCAAACCCGCACCATTTTGTATATTCGATGAGGTGGATGCACCTTTGGATGATACCAATATTGATAAATTCAATAATATTATCCGGGATTTTTCCAAGAATTCACAATTTATCGTGGTTTCACACAATAAAAAAACGATAGCAAGTACAGACATCATCTATGGAGTAACCATGGTTGAACAAGGTGTATCCCGTGTAGTTGCAGTAGATCTAAGAGAAGTTGCTTAGTGCGCAACAAAATACACAATAAATAAGACGGACTGGATGTACATCCAGTCCGTCTTATTTATACAGAATGGTCCTGCCATTCCTAGACACAAATCCACAAATGCAACATAAGCGCCAAGTGCTGTACCACGCATCTGCCGTGCAACTTTTTTGTGGCTAGCACACCCATTAAATATATTTCGAGTGCAAATATGCGGCGAATCAAAAAGCTAAACATTGACTCAAGTCGAAAAAATAGCCTGCAAGTCGAAAAAGGAAGCTGAAAAATAAAAAGCCCAGAGTGGGGAACTCTGAGCTTTCGTTAGCCATATATTAACCTATTTTATGAAAAGTATTTGTAATGAAAACGCCACTTTTTTTAATTAATTATAACAATAGCGTCCATTTAACATTTTTTAACGTTTAGAAAAAATTCATGATCCGCTCCATTTCAACGGAGCCAGAACCCGCCATTTTTCGTGCTCTTGCCAGAGGCACCTCATCCTATCCACACAAAAAAAGCTCGAAGTGGGGAACTCCGAGCTAACCTAACCAATTATTAACCTAAATTTATGAAAAGTCTAATTTATGCAAACAGCCTCTTAGCTATTTTGAATATTAAACGTACACCAAGCACTTATTATTACACCGTCCAAGCGGATTTATGTGAAATTTGACATTTTTTAACAATTCAATAAGTAACTTTAGGTAAACGAACGTATAAATAAATATCATATGGCAGAATACGATTTAAATGAACTTCAGAAGATCCACGAAAACAAAGATGTTTTAAACTATCTGGAACAACATGGCATTCTGGAGATAAAAAAATTCAATGATGTTTACGATTATGAAAAGGAGCTTTACGAGCTACAGGTCAAGCTCTTAAAGCTTCAATATGAAATCATTGAAAAAGGAAAACGCGTCCTTATTATTTTTGAAGGTAGGGACGCTGCGGGTAAAGGTGGTACAATAGGCCGTGTAACCCAATACCTAAATCCTAAAAGGGTCCGCGTTGTTGCATTGCCTAAGCCAACCGAAGAGGAAGCCGGACAATGGTATTTTCAACGATATATTAAACAGCTCCCCAATGCTGGGGAAATTGTGATTTTTGACCGTAGCTGGTATAACAGAGCTGTTGTTGAACCTGTGTTTGGATTTTGCTCCAAGGAACAGCATGAGCTGTTTATGAATCAGGTCCCTGAATTTGAGAAGCAGTTAATCGACGATGGCATCATCCTCATCAAATTATTCCTCAACATCAGCAAAGAAGAGCAAGCCCAAAGATTAAAAGAGCGAAAAGAGGATATCCTAAAACAATGGAAAATTGGCGTCCTCGACCAGCAGGCGCAGGAGAAATGGGATGTCTATACGGACTATATTGAAGATCTATTTAAAAAGACGAGCACAAAAAAATCGCCTTGGCTAGAAATCACGAAAGATAATAAGAAAAAGGCTCGCCTGGCGTCCTTTAAACTTATTATCAATGCTCTTGTTGGAAGTAAGCAGGAAAAAATAGATTCTTTCGTCACAAAACACGATTAAAAGTCTGTCGATTAGGAAAGTTACAATTATAACAAACAGGAGAAAAAGTATTTCCTCCTGTTTGTTATAATGTCAGAACGAATTAGGACACCAGAACCGTAGTTTCTATTTTAGGTCCTGCTGCGTGCACTGAGGGTGGCATCTCATTATTGAATTTTTCAAAATTCGAAATAAACAGCTTCGCCAGGCGTTTTGCCTGCATGTCATAAGCCTCGTCATTGTTCCATAAGCCGCGCGCGTCTAAAATTTGTGCAGGAACATGCTCGCCACAGCTCGTAGGATACTCCAGTCCAAAAATATTGTGCCTCTTGAACTGAGACTCCAGCAGTGAGCCATCCATTGCTGCTCGAATTAGCGATCGCGTATAATTTAGCTTAATACGTCTGCCTATTCCATAAGGACCAGCGATCCAGCCCGTGTTCACTAACCAAACTTTGATATTGCGATTTTGTTCTAGTTTTGAACGCAACAAAGCCGCATATTTTGACGGATGAAGCGGCAAAAATGCCTGCCCAAAACAAGTTGAAAATGCTGCTGTAGGCTCCTTTACTCCTACCTCGGTACCCGCGACCTTTGCTGTATAACCACTAACGAAATGATATACTGCCTGATCGATGGTCAACAATGAAATGGGAGGAAGTACACCAAAAGCATCTGCCGTCAGGAAAAAAATATTTTCAGGTTCACGACCGATACCGCTCATTTCCGCATTTTCCATGAAATCTATTGGATAGGATACGCGGGTATTTTCCGTCTTGCTAATATCGTTGTAATCAGGTCGATCAAATTCATCCAAAACAACATTTTCAAGCAGAGACCCAAATCGAATCGCGTGAAAGATCTCTGGCTCTTTGTCTTCCGACAAACCTACACATTTGGCATAGCATCCACCTTCGAAATTGAATATTCCCCTTTCGCTCCATCCATGTTCGTCATCACCGATCAACTTTCTATTTCTATCAGCTGACAAGGTGGTTTTACCTGTACCCGAAAGTCCAAAAAACAAAGCTGTCTCCCCTTCCTTCGAAGTATTCGCCGAGCAGTGCATCGAAAGCACATTATGCTGGAATGGCAAAATAAAGTTCAATATTGAAAAAATGCTCTTTTTAATCTCTCCTGTATAACCAGTCCCTGCAATCAGTACTATCCTTTTTGTAAAATCAATCGCGACAAAATTTTCGTTGATAATGCCGTATTGATGCGGCTCTTCGATAAGAAGCGTCGGGGCAGCTAAAATCGACCAAGCAGGCTGCGCATCCAAATTTGGTTCGGGCCGCAGAAACAGGTGATTGGCAAATATACTTTGATAAGCTGTTTCAGTAACAACCCGTAAATCTATTTGATAAGCTGGATCAGCCCCTGCAGCGCAATCTCTTACATAGATAATTTCATCACTTAAGTGAGCCGCTACTTTCGAAAATAGTGCTTCAAAATTCGCTGGGGACATCCGTTGATTGATTTCTCCCCACCAAACGCTATCTTTTGTTAAAGAATCTTCGACCAGAAACCGATCTTTTGGCGATCTTCCAGTAAATTTTCCCGTATCAGCAGCGAGTGCTCCCGTATCAGAAAGTCGACCTTCGTGATTTGCTAAGGCATGTTCGACCAATTCTGAAACAGGCAATTGATAAAATACATTTTTTGTACTATCAATTTTTAAATATTTCAAATCAGGCGCGTTTCCAATGTTACCCTTTTTCATATTTTTTGTTTGTTTTAAAATGTGCCCAAATTTAAAGGCATTTTTCGCTAAAAACAAAACTTAATTATCTAAAAATCAAGCTTATTGTACAAAAAACACAAAAACAAAACACTCATTAACAACAACTTATAGAGATAAAAAAAATTAAACTTTTTAGCATATTTTTTTAGCAGATCAATTTATCCTTATCAAAAAATATTACATATTTTTCGTAAATTGTTCCAACCTTTACAAATATTAATAAGGTAAAAAAAACAGACGGTGTAACGTCCATCAGCCATTGATCGTTGAAAGTGGCAGCAATCTCCAGGCCGACGGACTAACATGAGTAAAGATAAAGAGATGAAATAGCTACAATTGTAGCACAAACACTGAAGAGCACAGGGTGGCTTTCATGCTATCTGACAAATAATTGCCTGTGCTTAAAATAAACTGGATATGCTATATAACCATTAAAAGACATATAATCTGCGAATGAAATTACATGCTATAGAAACTGGATTTTTTAAACTCGATGGCGGTGCAATGTTTGGCGTTGTTCCAAAGAGTATCTGGAACAAAACAAACCCGGCCGACTCAAACAATATGTGTACCTGGGGGAACCGCCTGCTCCTCATCGAGGACAGTAACCGATTAATGCTGGTCGATACAGGACTGGGAGACAAACAAAATGAAAAATTCTTCAGCTATTATTATCTTCACGGGGATGCAACGCTGGATAAATCATTAAAAAATATTGGATTTGACAGAAGCGATATCACCGATGTTATCCTTACACACCTACACTTTGACCATTGTGGCGGCGCTATAGTCCGCGAAGGTGAACAGCTGGTTCCGGCTTTTAAAAATGCTCATTTTTGGAGCAATAGTGACCATTGGTCTTGGGCGACCGATCCTAACCCGCGCGAAAACGCTTCTTTCTTAAAAGAGAACATTTTACCGATACAAGAGAGCGGGCAATTGAAATTTGTCGAAGATCATCAGAATCCTCTTGGAAACAATATCGCTATCCGTTATGCGCACGGCCATACAGAAGCGATGATGTTGCCACAGATACAGTATAAAGGCAAAACAATCCTCTATATGGCGGATCTATTGCCTTCGGTGGGACATATTCCCATTCCCTATGTTATGGGCTATGATGTCAGGCCCCTTGTGACCATGGAGGAACGCAACAGCTATTGGAATGAGATCGTCGATAATGAATACATCTTATTTTTCGAACACGATCCCATACATGAATGCTGTACACTTCAACGTACCGAAAAAGGTATCCGGGTAAAGGACATTTTCAACCTGAGCGAGATTTAGCCTGTCTGATCAAAGGAGATCAAATAGGATATAAAAAAGGACAAACAAAAAAGGCTACTTTGAAAGTAGCCTTTTTTGTTTCATGTATATGTTTAGAATCTAAAGCCCAAAGCCCAATAATTCTCAAAAAACCAGATCTGTTGAGATGCTTTATCTACCCCTCTTCTTCCAGTTGTACGAATGTTTGTTAAATCAGTCCAGCCCGTTTTAAAATTTCCTTGCAGATAGAGTCCTTTATAAAAACGGTAGTGCAAACCTACTTTTGCCGAAGCACCATAACCCGCAATGTTCCAAAAGTGGTTGGCTCCTTCGCCAAAAAGATGCACGTCGGAACGAGGAATCAATAGACCTACATCCACACCAGATTCCATTGTCAGCACCTGTTGACCTTTGCGATTATTGATGATGTCATCATAACGCTCCAGACCTACTGAGGCAAAGTTATAACCATCTGTATGCTCAAATGTCAGCATGGCAGAGTCTACAGTAATCAATTCACCGTTATATTGACCGGCGCGGTTTCCAGTCGGGATACCAGGATTAGAAATCTCTTCACCTATAAAACCGGAAATTTTCACCTGCTGTGGAATATCAACCACATATTTCATATGGTCCCATCCCAATGAAATTGAATAGTTATCCTTGATATAATAACCAAAGTGCAGATTAAATTGTGGAATAGTCAACCGGCTTGGATCAAAATAAGTTGATCCAAATTTAGTTGGCCTGTCACCCGCTTTTACATCGTGCAGTATAAAGTCATAATTAGGACCCGTAAAATGAATATCTGATTTCGCGTAAGAAGAGAAGTTGTACCCCCAAAAGAAGAAGAATTTGCCCTTGTTACTTTCTGTTCTCAAATTTTTCGGTTTGAAAATGCTTTTTCCTATCTCAGGACTTTCTTGGGCAAATAAGGCAGAAACACTTAATGCAAGTGCTCCAATTGTTAAAAATATTTTTCTCATATCGGTGCTAAAAACGTTGGGCAAAAGTACCGGCATTCTATTTTATAAGCAAATAAAATCAGTGGAAATTGGTAAAATATGACGAAGATCACAGAAATGTCATTCCCCTTGGGAAATAAAAAAAGCTGCCTTCCAAGAAAGCAGCTTTTCATTTTATTTCTAAAGAGTTATTATCCTTGATTTTTGCGGATGATATTCAAAGCTCCACCGGCCTTGAACCACTCAATTTGTTGTGCATTGTACGTATGGTTCGCCAAAATCTCCTCCGATGTACCATCAGCATGATGTAACACAAGTGTCAGTGGTTTACCTGGAGCAAATTCTGTCAAGCCGATAATATCAATGGTATCATTTTCCTGAATCTTGTTATAATCGTCTTTGTTTGCAAAAGTTAATCCCAACATACCCTGTTTTTTCAGGTTCGTTTCGTGAATACGTGCGAAAGATTTAACTAAAACAGCACGAACACCCAAATGACGAGGTTCCATCGCAGCATGCTCGCGCGAAGAACCTTCACCATAGTTTTCATCACCGACTACAATTGAACCAATACCATGCGCTTTATAGTCCCGCTGTGTTGCAGGAACAGGACCATATTCGCCTGTGAGTTGATTTTTAACGCTATCAGTCTTCTCATTGAAGAAATTCAAAGCGCCAATCAACATGTTGTTTGAAATATTATCCAAGTGACCACGGTATTTCAACCAAGGACCAGCCATAGAAATATGGTCAGTAGTACATTTACCTTTCGCTTTAATCAATAATTTCAAACCTTTTAAATCCGTACCTTCCCAAGGAGTAAAGGGCTCCAACAATTGAAGACGGTCTGATGTTGGTGCCACATCAACCACGACGGAACTACCATCAGCCGCAGGTGCTTGATATCCAGGATCATCTACCGCAAAGCCTTTCGTTGGCAATTCGTCACCCACAGGTGGATCCAGCTTCACTTGCTCACCTTTATTATTGGTTAACGTATCTGTTACAGGATTAAAGCCCAAATTACCAGAAATCGCAATCGCAGCAACCAATTCTGGCGATGCAACAAATGCATAAGTATTCGGGTTACCATCAGCACGTTTCGCAAAGTTACGGTTGAATGAATGGACGATCGTATTTTTCTCTTGTTTATCGGCTCCTACACGATCCCACATACCAATACAAGGACCACACGCATTGGTAAAAATTGTCGCATTGAGGTCTTCAAAAGTTTTCAGCAAACCATCACGATCAGCCGTAAAACGTACTTGTTCTGATCCTGGATTAATCCCAAATTCAGCTTTTGTGATCAATCCTTTATCCACAGCCTGTCTTGCAATAGAGGCCGCACGTGATAAATCTTCATAAGAAGAGTTTGTACACGAGCCGATCAATCCCCATTCCACTTGCAAAGGCCAGCCATTCTTTTCAGCTTCTTCGCGCATGCGTGAAACTGGTGTATACAAATCTGGCGTAAAAGGACCATTTAGAGAAGGTTCCAGCTCAGATAGATTGATTTCTATTAACTGATCGAAATACTGCTCAGGGTTAGCATAAACTTCCGCATCCGCTGTCAGGTGTTCTTTAATCACATTTGCCGCATCCGCCACTTCGGCACGACCGGTAGCACGTAAATAACGTTCCATCGATTCGTCATAACCGAAAGTTGAGGTTGTTGCACCAATTTCAGCGCCCATGTTACAGATTGTTCCTTTTCCTGTACAAGATAAAGACTCCGCACCTTCGCCAAAATACTCAACGATAGCACCTGTCCCGCCTTTTACAGTCAAGATACCAGCAACTTTCAAGATCACATCTTTTGCTGCAGCCCATCCGCTGAGCTTACCTGTCAATTTTACACCGATCAGCTTAGGAAATTTAAGTTCCCAAGGCAGACCCGCCATGACATCACAAGCATCAGCACCACCCACACCGATCGCAACCATACCTAAACCACCGGCGTTCACCGTATGCGAGTCTGTTCCGATCATCATACCGCCTGGAAAAGCATAGTTTTCCAAAACAACCTGGTGAATAATACCTGCTCCGGGTTTCCAGAAACCGATACCATACTTATTGGACACAGAACTCAAAAAGTTAAATACTTCAGAGCTTTCGTTTTTAGCTCGTGCTAAATCTTTGTCTGCTCCTTCTTTCGCCTGAATCAAGTGATCACAGTGTACAGTAGAAGGAACTGCTACCTTTGGACGCCCAGCTTGCATAAATTGCAATAATGCCATCTGTGCAGTTGCATCCTGCATAGCAACGCGATCTGGAGCAAAGTCGACGTAAGAAACGCCACGTTTGTAATCTTCACTAGCATTGCCTTCCCAAAGGTGGGCATACAAAATTTTCTCAGATAAAGTCAAAGGTTTGTTAACCACTTGACGAGCCGCAGTAATGCGCTCGTCATATTGGCTATAGACCTTTTTAATCATATCTATATCAAAAGCCATATCTCTCTAATTTATGTTGTTTAATTAAGTTACTAAACCCTAATCACTCATTATTTTGTTGGAATAGGCGCAAACTTTGTTAAGTTAATGCCTTCCACAGCAGCTTTATATTCTTCGATATTCGGAATACGGCCCAAGATCGCTGAAAGAACAACAACTGGAGTTGATGCTAATAAAGACTCTCCTTTTTTACCATCTCTGTCTTCAACAACACGTCCTTGGAATAAACGGGTTGAAGTAGCCATTACCGTGTCACCTTTAGCTGCTTTTTCCTGGTTACCCATACAAAGGTTACAACCAGGGCGTTCCAAGTACATAATATTCTCGTATTCAGTACGTGCAGTACTTTTTGGTAAAGCATCGCTAAATTCAAATCCAGAGTATTTTTGTAAGAATTCCCAATCGCCTTCCGCTTTCAACTCGTCAATGATATTGTAAGTTGGCGCTGCAACAACCAAAGGAGCTTCAAATGTAACGACACCTTTTTGCTGTTCAATGTTTTTCAACATCTTCGACACGATCTTCAAATCGTCTTTGTGAACCATACAAGAACCGACGAAACCTAAGTCTACCTTTTTGTTTCCACCGTAGTAAGAAAGGTCGCGTATCGTATCGTGTGTATAACGTTTGGAAACGTCCGCATTATTCACATCTGGGTCAGCAATCATCGGTTCTTCGATGATATCCAGATCAATAACAACTTCTGCATAATATTTCGCATTGGTATCTGGAGTTAAAGCAGGCTTAGCACCAGATTTAATTTCCTCAATACGTTTATTCGCCTTGTCAATTAAGCCCTGTAAAACATTGTTTTTGTTTTCCATGCCTTTATCGATCATAATCTGGATACGGTTTTTAGCGATCTCCAATGATTCGATCAACGTATTATCCTGCGAAATACAAATAGAAGCTTTCGCTTTCATTTCTGCAGTCCAGTCAGTAAAAGTAAATGCCTGATCGGCTAAAAGCGTACCGATATGAACTTCAATAATTCTACCTTGGAAAACGTTCTCGCCAGCAAATTGCTGCAACATCTGTGCTTGAGTAGCATGAACCACATCACGGAAATCCATGTGTTCTTTCATACTGCCTTTAAACGTAACTTTTACCGATTCAGGGATTGGCATAGAAGCTTCACCTGTCGCTAAAGCTAGCGCCACCGTACCAGAGTCAGCACCAAAAGCCACACCTTTAGACATACGAGTATGTGAATCACCTCCGATGATGATCGCCCACTCATCAATGGTAATATCATTTAATACCTTATGAATAACGTCTGTCATTGAATGATATACACCTTGAGGGTCACGTGCTGTGATCAATCCAAAGTCATTCATAAATTTCATCAGTTTTGGAATATTCGCTTGTGCTTTTTTATCCCATACCGATGCTGTATGACAACCTGATTGATAAGCGCCATCTACTGTAGGTGAAATTACCGTAGCAGCCATTGCTTCTAACTCCTGCGCAGTCATCAAACCTGTTGTATCTTGCGACCCAACAATATTCACCTTAACACGAACGTCAGAACCAGCATGTAATACCTTACCTGGTGTTACACCAACTGCATTTTTATTGAAGATTTTCTCCACCGCAGTTAGACCTTGCCCTTCAATTGTAATTTCTTTTGAAGGAGCAAATACCGCAGGCGCTTGAATACCTAAAGTTTCCGCTGCAAAAGTTTGGATTTTTTTACCGAAGACAATAGCATAAGAACCACCTGCTTTAATAAATTCCATTTTTTGAGGAGTCAAAGCTTTCGATATATCGATTAGCTCCTGCTCGCCATTATATAACTTTTTAGTCTTTGTGTTGATCGTTAAAACAGTACCTGTAGCGACAGAATAAGCTTCTTCAAGAATCGGCTCATTTTTCTCATTACGGATTACGTTACCATTTTCATCCACTTTCTTCACCCAGTTTTTAAGATCTACACCGATACCTCCGGTTACATCTACTGTAGTCAAGAAAATTGGTGAGATACCATTCGTACCACCCACAATAGGTGCAATATTGACAAATGGAACATAAGGACTCGCTTGTTTACCTGTCCAAAGTGCTACGTTGTTTACACCTGACATACGAGATGAGCCTACCCCCATTGTACCTTTCTCAGCAATTAACATGACACTTTTACCAGGGTGTTGCGCCTGTAACTCAACGATCTGTTGCTGTGCTTCAGGTGTGATCATACATTTTCCATGTAATTCACGATCTGAACGCGAGTGAGCCTGGTTACCTGGCGACAATAAATCTGTCGAGATATCACCTTCACCAGCGATAAAAGTAATCACCTGAATTTCCTCAGCAACCGCAGGCAGTTTTGTGAAAAACTCTGCTTTTGCATAGCTTTCTAAAATATCTTTTGCAACCTCATTGCCTTGTTCAAAAGCTTCTTTCAAACGAGCGGTATCCGCGTCATATAAGAAAACTTGTGTTTTAAGAACCTCAGCCGCCTGTTTTGCAATAGCTAGGTCTGTACCCAAAGCCAGGTCCAATAAAACCTTGATTGAAGGACCACCCTTCATATGTGACAACAATTCAAAAGCGAAATCAGGTGTAATTTCAGCAACAACTGATTCACCCAGAACAATTTCCTTCAGGAATTGTGCTTTAACACCCGCTGCAGGCGTAGTACCCGGCAACGTGTTGTAAATAAACAATCTTAAAGATTCAGCTCTATTTTCATTGTTTAAATCTTTAATCTGAGCAATTACTTCACTTAGTAATTCTGCTCCGTCAATAGGCTTAGGATGTAATCCTTGGCCTTCTCGTTCTACAACCTCTTGTACGTAATCGTTGTAAATACTCATAGATATCTATCTTTCTATTTTATGGGCAGCATAGAAACACATTGTCTTTCTAAACCACCATGTCTGTTATATAATTAAGCTAATGCACCATCTATCGGGTCTCCCTGACAAATCACAAATTAGCCCTTCCACTTTATGTTTTGAAGCTGATCTATTTGTCGTAAATCAACTTGCATGACTAATTACAAAAATAGTGAAAATCCAGCTTTAAACGCATGCATAAGTACTGTTTAAATCAATTTGGAATTGTTCTAAACAGTACTTATGCATTCCTGCCATCTTTTTTTGAAATCCGCTATGCCGCCTCTATTTCTGTCATAAAAAAAGGTGATTTATATTATTAAATCACCTTTTCGTCTTATATACTTTCTACAGTTATATCAATGTCTTTTAATGCTTTCACAGTTTCTAGCGGATCTGTCGCGTTGAAGACAAATGAACCTGCCACCAGCACATCTGCTCCGGCTTTCAATAACTGTGCTGCATTCGCAGTCGTTACTCCCCCATCGATTTCAATCAACAGACCATCATTCACACCCTGTGCCATGGCTCTTAGTTCCTGCACTTTGGCGTAGGTATTCGGAATAAATTTCTGACCACCGAATCCGGGATTAACAGACATGATACAGACCAAGTCTAAATCCGCCAGAACATCTTTCAAAAGTGCTACTGGCGTATGTGGATTCAAGGCAACACCAGCTTTACAGCCCAATTCCTTAATCGCAGCCAGTGTACGATGCAAATGTGTACAGGCCTCATAATGCACAGTAATAATCTCTGCACCAGAGTCTTTACATACCTGCAGATAACGGTCTGGATCAACAATCATCAAATGTACATCCAAAGGTTTAGTGGCATGTTTTGCAATAGCCTGCATAACCGGAAATCCAAAAGAGATATTGGGAACGAAAACACCGTCCATAATATCAATATGAAACCAATCTGCCTCACTGTTGTTTACCATGATGATATCATCGTATAATTTCGCAAAGTCTGCCGCAAGAACGGATGGTGCAATTAGATGTGATTTTGTTGACATGTTGTATTTTTTTTGCAAAGATAACAAGTATTTTCTGTTCATCACAGCATTTACCCGATTTAATACCTACAAACGACAATTGGCAGAAGCCGCAGAAAATAAATTATAACTACATTTGTATATTAACATTATATCAAAAATATAGCTCGCAGTGGGAAGACTAAAAATAAAATACAAAAGAGAATTAAATACAACGGAGAACCTCGTCCGAAAAATTGGATTAATACTTATCACCATCATTCTGATCTGTATATTCCTTCCCAAACAGCCTCGTTTTCGCTATGAATTCCAAAAAGGAAAAGTATGGAATCATGAGAATCTGATATCACCCTATAATTTTGCCATCCTAAAAACGCAAGAGGAATTAAATGCGGATAAGAAAAGTATCTTAAACACGATTCAACCGATTTACAATGCCAATACGACAACGAGCAAAGAGCAAATTGATCAGTTCAATACCGACCTCGCCGAAAAATGGCAAAGCAGTAAACTGGATACAACACATGAGAATATAGCGGATTATAGAAATGCCGGCAATGCCATCTTAAGCCATCTCTATGGCAAAGGCATTCTATCCTTGAACAACAGATTCCAGAACCGCAGCAATGACAAATCACCAGCGTCCAAGCATTACAACTTCACACTCATCCAGGATAAAGTTGCCAGCCAAAAAAACACAGCCGACTGTTACACCATTGAAAGCTCCTATGGTTATATGGATGAGATCATGCCCAAATTGACCAAAATAAAACAAAAGAGCTGGCTGGAGGAAACCTTAAAAAATTACATTACCATTAACTACATCTACAACGATCAGCAAACTGAAGCTTTAGAGCAAAATGCCATTGCAAACATATCGGCTACGCGCGGTGTGGTCCAAAAAGGAGAACTAATCGCCGAAAAAGAGAAAATCATATCCAATGAGACTTACCAGAAACTGGAGTCGCTCCGTAAGGTATATGAAGACGAAGGCAAGATCAGTGGAAATCAAAACTATGTGACTCTGGGGCAATTCCTGATTATCTCGCTTGCCCTTTCTATTTTGATGGTATTCCTTTTTCTTTTCCGTAAGGACATCTATTTCAACAATAGGTTGCTAGTCATTATCATGATTGTGATCATTGGTATGCTCGCAGTCCTGTCTTGGGCTATCAAAATCAAGATACCCAATCTCTATTACATTCCATTTTGTGCTGTCCCCATTATAATCCGGATTTTATTTGATACACGGGTGGCGCTCAATATCCATCTGTTGATGGTACTGCTGGCAGGTCTATTCGTACCGAATAGTTTTGAGTTTGTCTTTTTACAATTTATGGCGGGGATAGTTGCGATTTATAGTATTAAAACATTAGTCAAACGGGAACAACTGTTTATTTCCTCAGCCATTATCCTCGGTACCTATTGGATTGCTTACATTGGCTTGGTCGTCACGAGAAACGGGTCTATAGACACCATTTACTGGTCTGACCTCCTTCCCTTTTTCGTAAGCGTTATGATTACCCTATTGGCTTATCCGATGATCTATGCATTCGAAAAGTTATTTGGTATTGTATCTGATCTAACGCTCATGGAGCTTACCAATAGTAACTCCAAATTATTGCGAGAACTTTCTTTTAAAGCGCCGGGAACATTTCAGCACTCCCTACAGGTGGCGAATCTAGCAGAAGCCGCTATCTACAAAATTGGTGGGAATCCGCTGTTGGTCCGTGCCGGAGCACTGTACCACGATATTGGAAAATTGACAAACCCGCAGTTTTTCATCGAGAACCAGCGGACAGAAAAGAATCCGCATGACGAGCTTTCACCGGAACAGAGTGCGCAGATTATTATATCACATGTCATCAAAGGGGTCGATATTGCCAAAAAACATCAGCTGCCCGATGTTATCCTTGATTTTATCCGCACACACCACGGAACGACGCGTGTTGACTATTTTTATAACGTTTTTGTCAAGAACAATCCCGATAAACTGGTTGACGAGTCTTTATTTACTTATCCCGGTCCTATTCCTTTTTCCAAGGAAACAGCGGTGCTCATGATGGCCGACTCGGTTGAGGCAGCGTCCCGTGCACTGAAAGAACCTTCAGAGGAGTCTATCAATAATCTTGTCGACAAAATTATTGAGCACAAATTGATGCGCGGCCAGTTCAACAATAGTAATATTACACTCAAAGATATCACCGAATCTGCGGTTATTTTTAAGGCTATGCTCAAAAGTATCTACCATGTACGGGTAGATTATGATTTGAGCAAAAAAACAATGTAATTTTAATTGTCAAACAACAAATTGAATTTCAAACGCTTATTGCAACGTTACATTTTTTTTGCATTTTTTTTATTATTTAGACTTTGCAGAATCAAATAATTGCCTTATGTTTGCAATGTCAAAACGAGGAAGGGTGCCTGAGTGGCCGAAAGGAACAGTTTGCTAAACTGTCGTACTGGAAACGGTACCGCGGGTTCGAATCCCGCCTCTTCCGCCAAGACAAAAAAGCTTTTTGAGAAATCAGAAAGCTTTTTTTTTTCAGGGAAAGGCAGCACCAAGTTTAAAATCCGGTAGAAAGCGGTTCATGAGGACAAGAATGTTCAAGAACGCGCAGATCGTCAGGGCAGCAAACGGGGACTGGAGAGAGGTCTATGAATACCCGATCCCCGGCCAGGCGGGAAAATTCAGAAAATTCTATGCCAGGGTAGCCAACAAGAGCAGAAAAATACAGTACAAGAGAAAACACATGAGCCAGTTTTCGAAAAAGGCCAGCAGATTACAAACGACAACTTTACGGGAACAGTATATTTGAATAACCTCGTAACAGCAGATAGCATTAACCAGAATGCAGTCGGTAGTGTGACCTTCGAACCGGGTGCCCTAACCAAATGGCATGCTCATCCTGCCGGACAGATTATCCTGGCTTTGGACGGTGTGGGGTATTACCAGGAGGAAGGTAAAGACAAAGTCATCGTTCGCAAAGGTGAAGTTGTCAAATGCCCAATTAACGTCCCACATTGGCATGGAGCAAGTGCTGATGCTACTTTTGTACAACTTGCAATTACGGGCTGGGAAAAAGGAGAAACAGTGTGGTATAAACCGGTAACAGACGAATAATATAATCGTGAACCTAAATAATACGACGTCAGAATCCTGTTCTTCCAGCATTTTTTCAAAGATCGATTTTATAAACTGATAGGAATGCTCTTCTAACGCAAAAACAGGCGTCCCTCCCACTTTAAAAAAGGTGAATTATGCAAACTCTCCAAACGGTCATTATTGCTTAGAAAACCTTCAGTAAAAATACAGGTATAACTATTGTGCTTCTCAGATTCGATTTCCCAGGAATATGGAATATGTGGTGTTCCAAAAAATAGCGTATATCCTTTTACAGCGACACTTTTATCAAAAAGTGGATTTCACTAAAGTTAGTGATAGATATCAGCATACTACTTTCAAAAATTATTCAAACATTTTTCATTATTATAACAAAAGGCTTAAAACCGGATAAAAAAAACGTCTCTTTTTTTAAAGAGACGTTAGCATCTAAACAAGTATACGTTGTATGAAAACGCTTATAATATACTTTAGAAATTTATTACGTATACAACGTTTATAATTTGTTAATGTCTTTCAGATCTAAACCTATTCGGAGCCAAGCCTGTTTTTAATCGAAAAAATCGAGTAAAATAAGAGGTGTCGGTATATCCCAAATTCATTCCAATTTCTTTAATCGATAAACCTCCATTATTAAGCTCCTTTTTTGCCTCTTCGATGACTCGTTCCTGTATGACTTCAGTAGCGGTTAATGAAAGTATTTTTTTACAAGCCATATTCAGATAAGATGGAGTTACTGACAGCTTTTCTGCATAAAATGCAGCATGCTTCTCCGCTCTGAATTGCTGATCCAAAAGCTGAATAAATCTGGAAACCAATAAATTTTTTCTTCTTTTATCCCGCTTAAACATACGCAGAATCTCCTTGTTTATGATTTCACCAACGATCATTAACCGTAATCGAACAATCTCCCAAGCCGGATCTCCACTCGAAAGTTCGAGATGGACCCACTCAAACTCAGCCAGCATATTTGCATGACTCTTAGGCGATAATTTAATAGCAGGATAATCTTGATATTGAGAAAAACTAAATTTTAAGGAGGTGGAAAGGACTGAAGAGAAACTACAGTCCACTGAAATAGAATAGATTTCTGTAGCAGCATCAAGCTTCAATTGATGATCCTGCCCAGGAAAAACAAGGTGTACATGTTGAGCACCGATACCATAATTTATCGAATTTATACGATGTAATCCGTGACCGCTGTTACATAGTAAGATAGTGAACCGGTTAGAATTACTTTCTACCGTTTCTATCTCTTGGATCGGTCCCTGCATCTTACTTAAGATCACAGGGTACTTCTTGGTACCGCTAAGATTATTCCAGTACTTATTAATTTTGACATCCATAGTTAAAGCCTCATTCTTAAATAGTTGACATAGAACATAATCCATAGAAACTCCATTCATGTGGTAGCTATGTTTACGTGAGGTGTTACCAAAATTACAATATAAGAGATGTTCGCTCGGTTAACCATTGTTAAATTAAATAATCAACCCAGCCACAGATTACGCTAGCAATAATCTGAAAACAAATCAGTTAACTAAAAAAACACATTATACCACCTTCTAAAAATTAAATAAAATTCGAAACAGAATAAATGATTTAGACAAGCTATTCTTTAAAAAATTGTAACAAAAATAGAGCAATTGATAAACAAAAAAACAGGCATATTTCCTTTCGAAAAGTGCCTGTCTTATAAGTTTCGCTTCTGCTTTTATTTTCTCACACAACGTACATTTCCTCGATAAGTCTGTGTGAGCGCTTGCATTTGTCTCGCGCCCAATTGCGCGAGATTATATGTAAATGGTTTTGTGTAATTGTACACCGCAGCCTGGGTCATTACCGCTCCTTTACTGTGATCGGTACTTAGGTAGCCGGCAGCCCAATAAAATAGTTGGGTACGAATACCACTTGCAGATGTGTTGCTCCGTGAGTCAATCTGTTTTCTTGAATAGGTAAGTGTCGAACCTGGATAGTAGCCATTAAATGTAAAAATCAATCGCTGGCTATAACTTGTATATTCTCCAGCGTAGGATGGCGCACCGTTGTCCATGGTCCAGGACTGATTGACAACAGCGTACCAGTTATATGTATCGACCTGATTAGATCCAGAAATTCCGATAAATTGAGTAGAGGATCTTTCAGTTAAAGAATTCATTTCGGTTGCATTGGGCATCCGCCACACACCCGCAGGATATACCAATGCACACGGATCTCCTGAAAGCGGTGCTCCTGTAGGCGTCGTTGAAACCCAAGTCCAATATTCTGATTGAGTTGCATTATCGTAAGGTTCAATGCCCGCATCCGCCTTAAAACGATATTTGTCCAATTGTCCGGTAGTGCCATCATACCAAAGGTCACTGCGTGCCCAGGACAGTCCACCAACAGGAATTGCAGATTCGATAATTCTCGCTTTTAGTTGATATTGGCCGCCGACTTCCGGAGTAAATGCACCATTGGCGAAGGTTAGATAGGTGTTGGCACTTCCATAGTTTCTCGTGGATATCTCATTTGAAGTGACCGGAAGATTCATAATCGGATGATCCAGATTCGTAGAAAAGAAAGGCTGAATGGAGATTGTTCCGGCAGTTACTGCTGTACCTGTAGGAATTGTATACAATGAAACAGTTTTCACTAAATCTCCTGTCCCCACATCAGTATTCGCGATATGAGCTGCTGTTTTCTCAACAGTAACAGCAACAGGGTTTCCAAAAGTTCCACTTATTACGTCAAGATCCGCCGTCAGCAGCATCGATTTGAACTGAGCTCCCGCTCCTGTTCCCAATTGTACCGATTTCAACGTATTGATACTTCCAAAAAGTCCACGTGTATCAATATTCACATCATAGCGAGCCGTTTTATGATCAAAGATAATATTAAGGTAATTTTCACCAGTCTTGGTATCAATAGTACCTGTCGCAAAAAGTACATCTTTATTTGCGAGGTCAGCAGCCGCAATTTTACCATTGCTAAGATCAGGAACAGTTCCTTCACTGGTCGAAACCGCTGCCCATCTATATGTTTTTCCGCCATCTATCTGTATTGCTGGATCTGTCCCCGGAGTGCCCACGATATTATTGAGCAAGGTGGAACCTGATTCATCATATAATAGTATACGATATTTTAAGTTTGTTGGCATTGGTGCGGTAACTGCCCTTAAGCTTTCCCCCTCGATTGCCTTAGCATTTGTAGCGGCCCGTTTTCCAGACAACCCATTCGCTGGAACTGGATCCATGCTCAAAAGCGCATCAAAATTGCCGCCTTTTACAAGCTTTTCATCTTCACGGATACCGGAAGAAAAATGCGTACCTTTAGCAACCGAGGCGACTTTTTCCACAGCAGATACTTTCCTAGATTCGTCAATACCTGAAATATTGACTTTCAATACTGTTCCTTTTAACGCTTCCTCTCCCCCAATAGTCTCTTTATGCTCTTTACACGCGACTATGGCCATTAAACCTGCACTAAATAGCGCGACTTTTACTAACCTATTTTTGGAGAACATTTGCTTTCTATTTTTTTTAAAATACATTGTTATGATAAAGCTTAAAAGTCAAAACTATTTGTCCCACCTCCGATATCACCGTGACTGTTTCTATCTGTGATGCCGGGATTATTAGGGCTGTCCTGATCTCCAGGCGATAGGCTCGCAGAGCCAGCCGCGATTCCAGACTCCATCTCAATAACGGTAATTTCCAATGCTGGAGCAGTATATGTAAGCTTGCTCTTCGATTGTTCTTTTTTTTCCTTCATGCTATTTAAATTTTTTGTTCAGTAATTCTTGCGGCACTGTATGATGATATGCAAGGTAGAATACGGAGCAAAAGTAAGAACAAGAAGCAATTGAAAACTAGGATAATAACAACTAAAAACAGGACAATTAAAAGAAAAAGAAGAGATTGTACGCATCTGAAATAATACACCAAATAGACCGGTATAACTAAGAAAGCAACTTTTATACAAACTATAATGTAAAAAAGAAGGATGCCCGATATCGCGAACATCCTTCTGAACAAGTCTAATCTAACTTTTATACTATTGGATCAAATAACCACCATCTACTGGCAAATAAGCTCCAGTACAAAAACTAGCATCGTCAGAAGCCAAAAATAGAAATGCGGCAGCAATTTCTTCAGGCCGTCCCAATCTCTTCATCGCATGTTTGGATTCCATATAGGCACGGTATTCATTACCAGAAGCACTATTATCCATCAACAACGGTGTTTCAATGTACCCCGGACCGATCGCATTAACGCGAATACCGCTTGTTGCATTTTCTAATGCCGCAACCTTGGTTAATCCTACCAAACCATGCTTCGATGAAGCATAAGCACCAATTCCCCGCTCTGCAACCTGACTCATAATCGATCCCATATTGACGATTGAACCACCTGTCGATTGTCTTCGCATCTGAACAATCTGATACTTCATCCCATAAAATATCCCCCCTAAATTAATATTCAGAACGCGGTTCCACTCCTCGATTGTCTTTTCATGAATTGGTGAAGCGTCTACAATCCCAGCATTGTTCAATGCGACATCCAAACTGCCGAAGGTTGACACTGCAGCCTCTACCGCTGTTTTCATTTGCTCTGGATTAGAGACGTCGCATTTGAAAAATTCGGCTTCTGTTCCCTCCTTCCTGATTTCATGCAAGGTATCCAAGTTCTCATGAATATCTACAATCATGACTTTCGCACCTTCCCTTGCAACAAGAATGGCTGCTGCTTTACCAATTCCAGAGTTCCCCCCGGTTATAAAAGCTACTTTGTTTTCAAATCTTCTCATATCGAATTCCTTTTTGTATTTAACTATTCTTTTTATTTTACTATTTTCTTAGGATAGATCATTTTAAAAATGGTCCGGCAGTTTGCCGGATCAAGCTAACCAATTTCACCAATTCCCCTCCACTTGTCTGTTTCCTTGAAGGTCCTAATGATGAAGCTCAACAACCAGAGGAATTCCCCGAGTTTCATCTAACAAACAATTGCACCTCTTCAGCAAAAAAGACCTGAGCGACAATTCATAGTGAATGAAATTTATCCCTAATCCAAATTTAAAGTTTAATTGATTGCGCTTTATTTACTGAACCATCCCATTACTTGCTTTTTTTATAACAATAATAACAGGCATGCACATACCCCATGTATTCAAATCCTAAAACATTGGGTGATTATTTGCTGCCTGAGCCGGCACTTGCTGGCTTACATCCCAATGTTCGGCAATCCTGCCATCTTCAAGACGAAAAATATCGATAGTCGAGGTCTCAGTACCGTCTACATTCTTATCTTTCACATGTAAGAAAACCAGATCGCCTTCAGCGGCAATATGCTGAACGTCAATTTTGATTTTTGGAGCACCTTTAAACCATTTCACTGCTGCAGACTTAAATGCCTCGCTGCCATCGGGGACATCCGGATTGTGTTGTATATAGTTTGGAAGTATGTATTTATCGACAGCAGCAGTATCTTTATCACCAAACATCTGCTGATAAAAATCTAGCACAACTTTCTTGTTCGTTTCCTTTACATCCACCACCTCCACTGAAGTATCCTTATTAATTAAGGGTGGCTTTACCCCCGCAGAACAGCCAAAACCAAAGACTCCTAGTAGAAATCCAAAGCCAATCAAAATACACTTGTTTCTTCTTTCCATTACTTTTTTAAATCTATTTGAAACTAAAAAAGGTGGCCGATAAGAACCACCTTTTCCATCTACTGAAAAAACTTGGACAGATGCTCAACCGAAACATTTGTCCGCTACCTAATAGTATCAAAGTTGATGATTTCTTTTGAAATTCTACTTGACAAAAACATTCCATCGCTTTATAAATTCAATACAATTTATTTTAATAACGATTATTAATACAAGGAAGGATATTTTTGAATACCTCTAGGAATCCTCAAGTTATCATACCTAAAATTGTACGCCAAATCCCGAAAAAGCATAAATGTTTTCTCTATTTATTCCATTGTTTTTGATTTTCATCTCTTGAAATATTATTGACAATCTGTTTCTCTATTTTAACAGTATGGAGAATTTAATTAAGACCGGCTATATCCAAATACCTTTTGGAACACTCGAACTTGTACTTTTGGCTGACGGCTATTTTACAATGGAATCATGGCAGCCAGTCATTGCCCCAGTCATACCATCTAAACTAGTCGAAAAGGAGCTTGACAGACTTTCTCTTTCAAAAAAAAAATACCAAGCTCCAATTATCGTCATGCTAATTAAACGGCAGAATCGGTATATCCTCATTGATACAGGTGAAGGTCACTATGACATAAAAAATGCTGGAAATTTAAAGAAAAGCTTATATTTAGCAGGTATAACGCTCGAGCAGATCACCGATATTATTATTACGCACGCACATCGAGACCATATTGGTGGTATATTGGATAGCAAAGGTTTACCTAATTTCCCAAATGCTACATACTACATTGCTAAACCCGAATTTGATTTCTGGATGTCAGATAATCCTGATTTTTCGAAAGGCAAAATGCCTGAACTCGGACAGTCTAATTTGGCTCTGATAAAAAAAACACTTCAGGCCATCAGTCCTAAGCTACAGCTATTCGAACCCGGCGATCAATTATTTTCCTGTATCGATACAGAATTGGCACCTGGACATACCGCAGGACATATCATCTGTACAGTAAAGTCAGAATATGGCGTTATCACAAATCTCGTTGATCTTATACATTCGCCACTTCTTGTTTCTCAGCCACATTGGGGAACGCTATGGGATATCGATTTCGAGCGTGCGGTTGAAACACGAATAAAAATTCTTGAACGTTGTCATCGAGAAGGAACACTCGTCATCGCATCCCATATGCCTTGGCCTGGAATGGGTTTTATTGGTAAGATAAAGAATCGCAAACAATGCGTTTGGGTTCCTAAATCCTTTAATTCCTATTGACAATCTAGTCCAAGACTTTCAGACAGTTCAACACAGGATTTAACAATTCTAAATTCTCCGTGCCGGCACCGATAGTAAAGCTCCATTTTAGGGCAGCCATGTACGATAGCGCGCAACTCAATATCTTCCAAAACAGCCGTGGCTAAAGAATTTCCGTATGCAAAATCCTTTATAGAAAATGGTCCCAAATACAAAAAATCTGCACGGAGCGCTAAAAATGGCAAAATATGTACAGCAATTAGTCCTATAATGTGACAATTACTATCTTCAACTAATAACTGATATTCATTTGCATCATTAACGAGAAGGGAAGTCACCGCATAGGAGAAGACTTCTAACTTTCGCAACCCAATGTTATACATTAAAGTCGAAACAAGTTTCGTATCGACCTCATTCATTTGTCTAATTTTCATACTTTCGAAATTTAGCCCTCGGTTTCTTGATTATGGTCTGAAAAAGTCATTAGTTTCCTGAAAACTCTGTTCCCAATCAGATCGTGTTATTATCTTTTTTCGCTCTCCTCTAATTTAAGGACTTAAGCTATAATATATACTTTAAATTGCTTGTTCAAATTATTCCATCTGTTTTCAAAATCAACACACAATGTATATACTTACAACTATTCCGTACTCGATTCCCTTAATCAATATAATAACAACTTTATAGATCTCTATTACGGACAGATATACTGATCTCGAAGCAACTTAAAGAAAACTAAATTCTCGCTTGCCGCTTTGTGATTCTACTCTTATCTGCAAACCAGTATTCATTCTCCAATCGAATTATAGCCTCCTATCTTCCTTGTGGCAACGGCGCCATTTTAAAGTTTAAAAAACATTATTGGAAGCCCGCTCTTTTCTTGAATGTTTTATCCTCGGCAAACATGGCTTTAATCTGCATGCTCATCTGCTCAGATACTTTAACCATAGCCTCCCAATTGCCCAAGGATTCCGACTCGATATCAGTCATTGCTAAGCTATCCCTTAAAAATAGATAGAGCATTCCACCGATATGCTGGAGTATCGACATTTTAAAGTCAATGAGTGGACTCTTAAAATATGCGATACCATATGCAAAAAAATCATCAAGCAAGGTCTTCCAATATAATCGTATCTCATCCAAAATATGACCGCGTTCGGCCAAACTCCACAAAATAAGATTCCGTAATATTGAATTGCGGCAGAGCTCAAATAAAATACCATCCAGATATAAAGTCACAGTGTCGAATCCAAATTGCTGGCCACTTCTTAAAGAAAAACCCGATAGAACTTCTTTCTCACGGATATCCTGAAATAAATTTCGCTGACAATAATCTTTCAAATTCACCATTCCTCCGAAATATTTGGACAATTCGCTCTCGCTTACTCCTGCTACTAAAAGAACCCTATCTTTACTTAGTGCAGTGTGCCCTTCCATGGCCAAAAGATCCATCACGGCGAATATCAATTTAGCTCGCTCTTTTGGTATATCCCTGCCATTTTCTAACTCAATCCGCTTCATAATTTCTTCAGATTTTATTTGATTATATTTTTTGTCCCCTCAATTCTTCTATACCAGAATGTTCCAAAAACTGACGTGGTGAAAATCCTACATGCCTTTTAAAATAGTTGGAAAAACCCGCCAGATCATTGAAGTTAAGATCCACAGAGATTTCCTTCACGGATTTACCAGTGCTTAGCAATTCCGCTATAATTACATTCACGACTTCCTTGGCAATAAAAGCGTTGGCGTTCATATCGAGATGCTTTCGACATAAGACGTTAAGGTAATTAGCCGAAACCCCCAGTCTATCTGCGTAATATTTAACTGAACGCTGCTCACGGCTAAACGCCAAGAGCAACATCGAGAAACGTGTAAGAATGGGTTCGAGCTTATTATTCTTTTTCCGCTCCAATTTCCCAAGAACTTCACGATTGAACATCAACGAGATAATCCTAAATTTTGAAAAGATAATCTCCTTCATCCCGCGTTTGCACTCCAATTCCCTATCAATCCCCTTAAATTCGCCTAATATTTCCAGAAAAATTCGGCGTGACAGTTTTACGACGGGGTTCCTTTTATAATACTCAATCGGATAAATAAAATAATTCTCAAATGCTTTGAATAGCTTACTTGATACAAAAATGGTATGTGCTTTGGTTCCTGCCCAAATATCCCAGCTATGCACTTGTCCAGGAAAAATCATATGCAACTGTTTTCCATTGATGTGGTGGTTAAATCCATCAATAGTATGCGTTCCACTTCCTGTTTCAAACAGTAAAAATGAAAAAAAATCAAGACCAATAGGATCCTTTCTATACATCTGACGTTCGGTTTTGAAGTATAGAATGTCCTCCACCGAGCCTTTTAATTCCTGAAAATCTTCAAAGAGCTCCTTTTGATAATATTTCTTTTTCCCCATAATCAATTATTTGTAGCAAATGGAATTTTTCGTCTCTAATTCGCATTTAAAATCACATCCATAGCAATGAGAAAGATATTTCTTATTCACCACTGTGAAAGGCAAAAATTCTCTATAGCGGATAAAATAACATGGAATTTATCGATTCCCAAAATGCTTGAAACGAAATGAATGATTTGAAAAAGCATATAGATGAATTTGATAAACGATTTCTTAATTCATCTACTTTTAAAAAGAAAAGACCACATCAAAGCAGAGCTAATTACATACAACAATAGCTATTTTTAAGACATCACCGCTGTTTTGAACAAACTTATATGTATCTAACTTCTGACAAAGTGGCTCAATCTCTTTAGAAATATGATCCAGTCGTCCAAATTGACAGCTTAATTCTTTATGAAAAAACAAAATTGATCCTGCGACGAAGTCATTGATTTTATAGATACACTTTACTCAATTATTCCATTACTTTTCTTATTTATAACAACAAGTTCCCTCCTAAATAGCATTTGCAACCGGCAACATCTAAAACTTAAGAAGCAAAAAATAATGAAATAGCCTAGAAACCCATTTTTTCAAGGAAATACATATTGAAATAGCTTTTAGAGCCTAGAAAAAACACAAAATAAAACAGGCATAAAAATCAATAGACGAAAAAGAGTTTCGGCCTGATGATTGTAATATAATCTAAGAAGTTAGACAATTACTTTTGAATCACCTATGAAAACACTTGCTGATGACGGCGTTGTATACGACGTAATTGAAGGAGAGAACTCATTCAATAAAACTACAAAATGCACTTACTTTTTAATCGTACTATTCTTGGATGGCAGCGGCATTCACTATATTGATGGAAAACAGCATCCAATCGGTAAAAATCAGCTACATTTCCTCTTTCCGGGACAACACCATCATTGGGAAACCGGACCAGAAACTGTTGCACAAAAGATCACCGTCGGAAAACTCATTTTCGAAGAATTCTCCAGCATAGAGGAATTCCGATTTATCAGACACAATTTGCCCCCTGTATTTAAGATTGACAGTATGATATTTGACGCTGTCGACCATGAAATGAAGGGTATAAAAAGTGCCCTGGAACTGTTTGATTTCAACAAAGGATGGCACAAACTAGTGCTGAAACGCATGGATAGCTTATCTACGCTCATGAAGTATGAAGCCGAGCGTTACATAGACGCTTCATTATCCGCAAAATTAAATCCTATCGTAAAGAATTTCTGGAACCTGATAAACACACATTATACTGAACAAAGGACCACCAGCTGGTATGCAGATCAGCTTAGCATCAGTGCTAATTATCTAAATGTGCTCTGTCAAAAAAACCTGAACATCAGCGCCTCAGAAATGATCAATCAAAGAATCATGCAGGAAGCCAAACAACAGTTGCGATTCACCGATAAAATCATCAAAGAAATTGCTTTTGATTTAGGTTTCAAGTCAATCTCCACATTTTCTGTCTTTTTCAAGAAACAAAGTGGTTATTCACCCATTAATTATCGGGAGTAAATTCATTTACTCCCGATCGTATCTGCATGCTTACCTTCCAGCAATTTAATTGCCCCTATCTTTTGCAGGTTATTTTAGCTTACTATCGATCTCCAGTTCCCAGCGTAGAAATAGTGTTCATGTGTTAACTGTCAAAACAAATACAATAACCACATAAGTCAACAGGCAATAATAGGATGATCTGTCACTGCCTAAAAAATGTAATCGCGAGCCAGCTTTTTTAACAAGTAGAAAATAAAAAAATAGTGTTCTTTGGGAAGTGTGCAAGTTAATAAAAGCTTTACATCAACTTAAATATTAATAGGGCTATTAGAACGAATTAACAGGATATTACCCTGTTAACACTTTATTAATTTCCTATAACTGCAATATTATACTGATTTTATATATGGATATGGTTTTAACTTGAGAATAAGCAACTCAGATCCACACATGAATCTATTGATCTCTCGTCAACTCAGCATGATAAAAGATAAATTAATAAAACGAATGAATAATTACAGCAACAGACATTTCTTTGGTGATTTATAATTTTGCGTCAGCCCATCTTGACAGTAACCTATAAAATTTTAAGATGGGCCGAACACACATTTTTGGACCTCTATAATACACTAAGTAAATGCAAGAAAAAATGAAACAACCCTACAGTGCACCGTTAATAGAACATTTTGAAGTAAAAATGGAAGAATGCTTAGCCGCTGGATCTGCCGGCGATACTACAGGTAGCGGCAGCGGAAATTCCGGTGGCGGAGGAGGTGGTGGAAATGGAGATGGAGGCGGATGGGGATCATAAACGAATCCATTTTAAAATTACAAAAACGGTTGCATTATGCAGCCGTTTTTGCCTGTTTCATATTGCAAACTCTTCTTTCCTATACCGGTACCTCTAACACCGACTGTTCATTTCTTTAAGGATAAAATAGTCTTAGCGAGGTCACTTATGTGTTCAAAAGATGGCCTTTCCGATACCGCTCTAAGCTCTATCTCAAGAAGTGTCAACCTATTGTTTATACATGAACGTTGTTTTTCGATTGTATTTTTAAACCGCCTCATATTTCTCCCCAATGCGTGATATTTTTGAAGTTCTTCGTATTTGCTGTCCATTTTTAGATCATCTAGTGCAGCATCTAGCATATCATCAGCTGCGCACAACGCAACAATAAACCATTTCAATCTGCCATCTTCCTGAGATTCGATATGCCTTCTGTCTCCCGCAAAATGCTCAATTTCAATTTGCAACAGGCTAATTAAGTCGTCTGACTCATAGGCCGAATCAAGCTCCATAACAATCTCGTTTGTAGGAATTCTCATGTCCTCACCGAAATCTAACGAATCTAAGAAATGCTCCATAAGATTACTATATAATTGGGTCACTTCTATCGAAATAGCTTCTTGTCGTCCAACAATTGCGTTCTTCTTAAAATTACCGCCAAAAGTCGTTTGATTGTAACATGCACGATATTCGCTCATATTGTCTGGAATAACAAAATATGCGGGAACAGAATCATATAGGGCGAGCTCGACATCACTGACTAAATTGAACTCTTCATCATCAAAGGAAAAAGGATCCCCAATGCAGCTATAATAAAAGGCTAAATCTTCGTTATCTGGACGCAGCAAACGAAATGATAATTTAAATGCACGCAATATCGACCTGTGAATTATATTTCGCTCTTTTTTATTAATCTCAAATTTATCCAAAGCCTCCTGAAGAATCGTTGCAATTTTAATATACAGCTTAGCGAGTTCTTTTTTTGTATCTCCCAATATTGCATCTGTACATTTTCTTACGTCCTTTGCTAAGGCAATCTCACGTTCCCAAACACCCTTCTTTTTATCGACCAAGGCGTAACAAGACCAAAACTTCTGTACTAATTTCTCGTTGCTCTTGCCCTGTAGATCCATTATTATCTCATGTTGCGCATAGGTCGGTAAAAAGTGTCTCTGTGTACCTACATTTTTTATAGATTCCAATATTTCCCCGCCGTAAGCTGCCGGAAATGATAAGGCATCGATCGTTTCACCCAGATATAATAGCAGCAAGCAATCACAGAGATAACTGAAACGTGCGGTAGCTGGTGGTTTTTCCTCCAGCTCATTTAGAAATTCCAATAAAAAACTATCTACTCTTCCATCACGTCCAAGCTCAAATAAATAGTGTTCCCCTAAGGTCGACTGTTCAATAATAGTCTTGATAACCTCAATATGCGCCAAATGATAAAGTGCTTCGGGGCGAATGAAAAGATCGACCTGAACATGCTCTCCTTTAGATAGATAACGATCGATTTTACGTTCGCATGTCCAGAAAAGAAAATTTTCCCTTTCTTCAAAATAGGGATCAGATAAGCCTTCAGGGAATCCTAACTTACCTTTGTACCCACAGCGTATACTCAGACAGATCACCGGTTCAGATATCTCGGATTTAAACTCCGAAGGCTCCTTGATTTCGTACTTACGAAAGGAGAGCAACCGATCACTCCCAGTTGCACTCAGCGAATTATACTCCCATCCCGGGCCGATCCCTCCCCCCTTCGATAAAAATACGTTATCCTTCGAACAGGGTTCTTGACGCATAACATCCATATCAGAAAGCATTCTCTCCTTACTACTATGTCGAAATTTTAAGGCAGGTTTTCCCATATTACCATTTTTGTAAATTACAATAAAAGGTATTTCCATTCCCTACGCTCCCTCGGTAAGATTTAATTGAGAGCAGCATAAAATGTGGTTTTTTTAATACTAAAAACCGCATTATACAACCATAAACTAAAATAGTCAGTACCTCTTAAAGACTAAACTAAATTACGGGAGCAACTCATTCCTTTGATAGGACAAAAAGAGTAAAGCGTTTTCAATATTATTTCATTCGTTTCGAGATTTATATCGACAATCTATTGGCAGATTTTTATTTGCAGAATACTTCACACGATGGCACATCTGCCGGGTTAAAATAAAAATACCTGAAACCAGTGATAAGGCTTATCAGCATATTCGTTTATTTTTGCAGGAAACAACGGTGGAAAATGAGAAAATTAATTGGATGTTATTTGATACTCCTGACGCTTAGCACCCTTTATTCAGCAGCACAGGAAAACATAAGATTTGACGACAATTTCAACTTATGGAATATACAAAAAGGTCAGCAGGCAACTGTTTTTGCCACCAAAGCCTATATTCGTGCTCAACCTAACCTTAATGCCCCCATTGTAGACTCCTTATCACTCGGAAATATGGTTACTATCAATAGCGCCCCACTCAAAGGAAATACGATAAAAAATTTCTATGCCCCCTGGCATGAGATAAGTTATTCTGATGGCAACGCTAAAAAGACTGGGTTTATTTGGCTCGGGCTATTGGCATTGGGAAAGAAAACCGCTGCCGATGGCTCACAATATATCTATGGTTTCGAACGTTTTTTGAAAAGTACCAATGAGCAAGATCCGGATCGTTTCTCAACTGTTGTAAAACTACTGGATGCGAACGGGAATTTGCAGGCAGAAAAGTCATTTCCTTTCGCCTATTCGGAACAAACATTTTCCCAAAGCAAATTGCTACCAGCAATGGGACTCCAAAATGTTAAACAGATCATTCGCATAGAATTTCTAGGAGAAGCTTGTGGAATTCCTTCCGAATACAACTATGTTGCCTGGACAGGACAGCAGCTTGTTAGTCTCCCAAGTCGATACTCTGTGAGTGATGCGGGTGTTTTCTATTATGATGAAAAGATTCTTTTCCCTTCAGAACATGGAAAAAATAACCAGATTATCTATAAATACAGCGAAGAAGGAGAAGTTATCGACGATAATGCAGAATATCCAAATTTCAAGGTTACTAAAAAGAAAGAAGAATTCCAATGGAACGGTACTGGATTTGAAAAGCTGCCAACGGCCAACTAGTACTTTCCACCAATTTTAACATATTGCACTATTAAAAAATAAGAATTGACAAATGGACGAGAAAAATATATATGATTTGTTCTATAGCGGGCAATTAGATCTATTTATCATTGAAGGGGAAAATCAACTGAAACAAAACGACCAAGACGTTATGCTCTGGACGTATCTTGCCATCGCTTACCACGATCAGGTTTTTTATGAGGGCCACGAAGCTATTTTTGATATCATTCGAGAAAAAATGATCCCTTATTTTCAGAAAGCATTGACAATCGAACCTGAAAATGAAACAACCCTATATCATATCCTAAATTATGTACTTGATAATCAAGTAACGTTAGCACAAATTGGTTATCCAAAACGACATATAACAGAAACGAATAAAGCTCAATTCATCGACTATGCGAAAAAACTAATCGCGTCGCCCAATATGAGCGGATATGGCTACAATTATCTAACCAACATTTATGAAGGGCTTCAAGATGATACTTCGATGCTACCGGCTTTAGAGGCGGGAATCAATTTCGTTAAAGAAGCCTTTAAACATGAGCGCGAAACATTGGATCATAATTTTTCCATCTTTTGGATAAAGAAAATATACCTGCTGGACCGTACCAGGCAAATCAATGAAACCAACGTGTCAAGTTTAATTGAAGCGGATTTCAAACACTTCATCAGCAGCAACGAAATGAATTATGTAGATCTTGCTGAAATTGCTTATGAAAACAAAGCGATCGACCTGGCTCTTCGGATTCTACTTAAGCTTATCAAAGGAGAAAACTCCGCTGCACATATTCACCAAGAGCTTGTCAAATGGCATGCAAGGTTTGAAGAGTTGATTGCTGAGGGCTATGAAAACCCTGAAGTTTTCTACTATCAGCTCATCATTGAGCGGAATTATTCAGAGGAAATCGGAATCCCACTTGATTATTACTATTTGCATGCACTTAAATTGATCGACGAATATCCGGGATCTTATGCTGGTTATCATTTTGCAGCTGCCTATCTCTATGATGAGGGGCAATATGCTGCTGCGATTCCACATCTCCAAATGGTAGGCGAAAGGCAATGGAATGTCACATCGTGGCGACGTTTGGTCGAGTGTAGCCATAAAACCAATGCTGTAGTTTATGATCAGATTCCCCTTTTCGGGGATCTTCCACGGGAATGCTATAATGAAGCGGTTATCCTCTCCGATTTTGCCCATTCTTTGGACAACTTGGCTGCAGCTGACCAATCGGCACTGCAAACGCTTGTCCTCGAGCTCTACCACCAGGCTTATGAAGCATTTAACGATTACTTTGAAGAAGATAAATACGAAAGTGACTATTTTGGTGGTAGCCACAATAGGGCCATGAATTGCAATAATTTAGCATTGGCGTATAAAGAAGCCGGCGACTTGGAATCCTGCTACAGGATTGCTACTGAAGGTTTAAACTATTCAAACTTCGAAGAGCTTCACTTCACCCGAGCCGATACCATGTCTGCATTGGAAGACTATGTACGGCTGGAGGATGTACTACAACAGTACTTTGAAGCCTATCAAATTTCATTGGAAGCCACTCTTGAACAGTCAGAATTTGCCGTCGAAGAAGATCAGGAAGATGAAAATACCGAACCAGTTATCTTTCCTCCCTGCTACCGTATGCTTATGCATCAAATCGATGTCGAATATCACCTGGAACGCTCAGTGGATATTCAATCCAGAGCTCAGCAATTGCTAGAGTTTGTCTATCGATTCTATATTAATAATCCCAATTTGGATGATTATCATTATCGCGATTTCGAAGCCACCAAGAATGCTATTGAGGGTATAATCTATCACATGATCGAACAGGATAACCTGGAGCAGCGTATCTCTTATTACCAAGACATGGCACAGAAATATCCACATGAAGCACAGCCTCAATATGTGCTGATGCAACTGCACAATGAGCAAAGCAACTATAAAGCCATGAACGCCGCTGCTCAAAAATACCTTAAAAATAAAAGGGAATTTATCATAGATAGTTTCGACAAAGCGAAGACACTCTACTTAATCATCAAAAGCCATTATTATATGAAGGAATTTGATTCGGGTATAGAAACCTTCCAAACCTATGACAATTGGGTGCAGTCCATTATGGAATCCAATGATTACGTGCTTTGGTTAAAATTCGGGATTGAACTTTTGGCTGAAAACGGCGCTATCCACGAACTAAATAAATATACCAACGTTTTTAATAACATTTACTCACAATATGACTGGGGTTATGACGACGATGTCGAATCGGTCAGGTTAGCGGAAGCTCTTGCTAATTACAAAAATGCAAATCTAAAAAAAGCACACAGCTTGCTGGATGAAGTCCTTGCCTACTCGGATCACTCGCCCTTGGCTGACGAATACAAACGGACATGGAAAAAACCAGGCTTCTTTTCTGGCTTTAAATTTTAACAGTTCCATTACTTTCAAACCAATAAAATCCCCCATTCTTCGTTCTCTATTAGCTGGCTTTTGCAAGAACCAGCTAATAGGAAACAAATAAAAAGCGATGGATACGTCAAAAAGAATAAATAGAAAGCAGATAATTTGCAAAAAAGCTATCTTTGGATAGATATGGCGATTCAGCGATTTATATTGATCCTTTTAACCTTCGGCTTTTTAATGAGTACGTCTGCCGCTTTCGCTTGCCATCAGAAGGATAGCGCTGCATCTGACGCCGGACATAAGACAGCTGCTCACACAAAAGAACTTTGCTGCGCGAAATCTAAATCCGCTAAACAAGCCATCTGCAAACACCATAAACGAGGTAAAAATTGTAATTGCCAATGTGCTTATGGTTGCACTATTTTGGCGATTTACAATCCGCCAGAGCCAAGCCCTAAAATTTGTGCCATTGCAATCAAAAAAAACTATAAATCAATAGTGCCCGTATTTGTTTCAGGTGGATATTACTGTCCCTGGGTACCGCCAAAAATAAGCTGATTGAAACCCATCATTTTTGATTACTTATTTTTATTTATTCTTTCATTTCAATAATATGAAAATCCATCATTATATCATAACAGGGGTACTTGTGCTCTCCTCTTTAACAAACCGTGCACAAGACATCAACACGACGAACAGCAATGTCAAGATCGCAGGGAACTGCGGTATGTGCAAAAAAACAATAGAAAATGCAGGGACCTCAGCTCATGCTAAAGTAGACTGGAACGAAGACAATCAGACAGTGACGATATCCTATGATAGTAAGAAAACTTCCTTGGATGCCGTACTGAAAAATATTGCGGGAGCAGGCTATGACAATGAAAAATATTTGGCCTCCGATGAAGCTTATACGCAACTCCACACTTGTTGCCAGTACGAAAGAAATTTAGTTCCTTCCGCTTCAGATGTAGCTAAAGGCCCGGAAAACCCATCAGCTGTTTCTACTGATAACAACAGCAATGTAACCAACTTTCAGCAGATCTATGACCAATACTTTCTGCTCAAAGATGCGCTTGTTGCAGCTGACAGCAAACAAGCAGCAGGCTTAGCAAATCACCTTTCCGATGCAATCAGCAAAGTTAAAAGTGCTAATTTAACGGAAGTGGAACAAAGTGTCTGGAAAACAAAAATGACATCGTTAAAAGCTGCTACACAGAGTCTCCAAGACGCAAAGGACCTCCATAAACAGCGAGAAGCCTTCGCCGTGTTGTCTGAAGGCATCTATAACTTGTCCAAAAGCGCTAAGCCTTCTTTTTCCGTTTATTATCAAAAATGCCCAATGTTCAATAAAGGTAAAGGCGGCACTTGGTTAAGTCGTGAAAAAGAGATCAAAAACCCTTATTACGGCGCACAGATGCTGACCTGTGGCAGTACCATTCAGGCACTTTAGAGGATATTTCCACTTAATTCCATCTGATAAAGGTTTATCTTTCAAAGAGATAAACCTTTTTTTTTAAAATTGAGCCTGCTATAATCAACTTTTTTAAACCAAAATGGTATATTTAGTATAAACAGAAATAGAATAGCTCAGATGACAAGATGAGTTTATTATAAAAGTTAGATTCAATTCATGGAAAAAGTAATTATTACAGGTGGTGCTGGAGCTATAGGTCTTCATTTAACAAAGCTATTGGTTGCCAATTTCTATGAAGTTATTATTTTTACCAGAAATCCGAAGTCTCATCCCCTACAAAACAATGTCCGATACGTACATTGGGATCCCAGTAAACAGGAGATTGATGTCAAATCAATTCAAGAAGCCGACTATATCATCAACCTGGCGGGGGCAAACCTCAATTCGAAACGCTGGACAAAATCATATCAACAAGAAATTATTGCCAGCAGGGTAGAAAGCGGACAACTGCTCTATCAAAGTCTAAAACAAATACCAAATCATGTAAAAGCAGTCCTATCGGCCTCGGCTATAGGATGGTATGGAACAGACGATCAATACCAAAAAAAACCTTTTGAAGAAGGTGATCCACAAGGTGGAAATTTTCTGTCCTGGGTATGCAACCTCTGGGAAGGAAGCGTAAAACCGATCGAAACTTTGGGAAAAAGACTTATCGTCTTCCGTTTTGGGGTAGTTATCAGCAAAGATCAGGGCCTACTCAAAGAAATCAGCCGTTTCCTACCCTTTCGTTCAATCCCAGTATTAGGCTCGGGTAAACAGATCCTCAGTTGGATCCATATGGATGATCTCTGTCGTATGCTCCTATTTGGCATACAAAATGATACCATAGCCGGGATTTATAACGCCTGTTCATCCGACCCCCTTCCCCTCGCCGAGTTTGCAAAAAGAATAGCCAAACGTAAATACGGTCCATTCTATATTCCCCTACCTATCCCCGCATTTTTGATTAAATTGATGCTTGGAAAAAAAGGGCAAGAAATGGTCCTCAATGGCACTTGGGTAAGCAACAAAAAGATAGTACATGAAAAATTCCCTTTTAAATACCCCCTTTTGGACAATAATTGTATAGATAATTTACATATTGATTAATTGTTAATTCGCGTTAATTTCTGCCCTTTTTGGGACAAAATCCGTATATTTGCGGCTTATGAAGATTTTTAGATATGGCGCAAAGGGCTCCGAAAAAGCGGGAGTCATTTTAAACGAAAAGAAATATGATGTTTCAGAGGGAAATTTTCAATACAACCGCGATTTCTTTGCGGATATTGCAAATTTAGAAAGACTTCAAACATATATAAATGAAAGAGGCGACTCGCTTAAAGAGATAGCCGACAACGAGCGTATCGGTACACCATTGGAAGCTCCGTCCAAAATACTTTGTGTAGGGCTTAACTTCGATGACCACGTCAAAGAAACCAAATTGCAACAAGCTTCAGAGCCTATCGTATTTATGAAATCTGTATCTGCATTCAATGGCCCTTTTGATGGAATCACCCTTCCGAAGTTCTCTGTAAAATCTGATTGGGAAACCGAATTTGCCATTGTAATTGGGAAAAAAGCTTCTTATGTTACTGAAGAAGAAGCTTTGGACCATGTGTTTGGCTATGTGTTACACAATGACATTACAGAGCGTGAATTTCAGATCGAGCGTGGCGGAACCTGGGATAAAGGTAAAGGATGTGATACTTTCGCTCCTATTGGCCCATTTATAGCAACCAAAGATGAATTCACAGATATTGATAATTTAAAAATATGGCTTAAACTCAATGGTGAGCTTATGCAAGATGGCAATACAAGTGATTTTATCTATCGTGTGCCCAAATTGATTTCTTATTTAAGCCATTTTATGAGCTTACTTCCAGGCGACATCATTTCCACAGGATCACCTGCAGGGTCTGGCATGGGCAAATCCCCACAAAGATTCCTAAAAGATGGCGATATCATCGAATATGGCATCGATGGACTAGGATCTGCAAAACAAGTGATTTCGGCTTATCAAGCGTTGTAAAAAACATATATCTGGGTTCTTTTATTCTTTTTCGGTCTGAAAGAACCCATTTTCTTTCACTTGATTTTATTTTATCCCTGGCATTTGTGTACATTTATATCAACATCATCCATTTGTCCAACTAAAATTGCTAAATCCCTACAGGGTCAATGATTCAACTAAACAACATATCCAAATCTTTTGATGTAAAAGCGACACGTATTGATGCCTTAAAAGACATCTCACTGTCTATTCAAAAAGGTGAAATTTTTGGTGTAATAGGCGCTTCCGGAGCCGGCAAAAGTACTTTGATCCGTTGCGTCAACCTTTTGGAAAGACCAGACAGTGGTCAAGTAATTATAGAAAATGACGACTTGATGTCGCTATCTTCCACTGGTCTTATGTTGAAAAGAAGAAAAATTGGCATGATTTTCCAGCACTTCAACTTACTATCATCACGAACAGTTTATGGAAATATATCCTTTCCGCTCGAACTTGAAGGTAAATCGAAAGAATTTATCAGCCAAAAAGTGTTGGAACTATTGCATTTGGTCGGGTTGGAAGACAAAGCCGACGTGTACCCTGCAAATCTCTCCGGAGGCCAGAAACAACGTGTTGCTATCGCGCGAGCATTAGCCAATGATCCTTACATTCTACTTTGCGATGAGGCCACAAGTGCCTTAGACCCCGCAACGACAAAATCCATCCTCAAACTGCTAAAAAAAATCAATACGCAGCTTGACCTTACGATATTGTTGATTACTCATGAGATGGATGTTATAAAAAGTATTTGCGATCAGGTTGCCGTATTAGACCACGGAGAATTGATCGAAACTGGCCCGGTAGAATCAATATTCGCCAATCCTCAGGAAACAACAACTAAAAATTTTATTCAGTCTTCACTTGAAGTTGAAATTCCACTAGGTTTTCAGGAACGCTTAAAAAGCGCTGGAAACCCACTCGTAGAGATCTATCTAACTTCAAATGAAGAATCCATCCCATTTATACAGCATTTGGAACAGCAATATCAAGTCAAGACAAATATCATTACCGCTCAAATAGATTATATTGGCGAAATGAAATTTGGTGTTATATTGGCCGAACTATCGGGTGAAAAAGAAAATGTAACGCGTAGTCTATCTTTCTTAAAAGAAAAGCATTCACAAACAAAAATATTAGGCTATGTCTGATCAGGTATTTAATCTTCTGCTATCGGGTACTTTAGAAACCCTAACCATGACTTTCTTATCAGGCTTCTTTGGTTTTGTCCTAGGTCTCCCGCTCGGAATATACCTGTTCTTGACCCGTAAACATCAACTGCTCGAAAACAAAGCCATGCACCAACTTGTTTCATTGCTGGTGAATGTGTTTAGGTCTATCCCCTTTATCATACTTATCGTATGGATGATTCCGTTTACACGCAACGTTGTCGGAACATCAATCGGTATGGCCGCAGCATTGGTCCCCTTGAGTATAGGCGCTGCCCCATTTATAGCAAGACTTGTGGAAAATAGTCTTCTGGAAATTCCAAATGGCCTGATTGAAGCCTCAAGAGCAATGGGTGCAAATGCACAACAGGTAATTTTCAAAGTTTTGCTTCCGGAGGCTCTCCCCTCACTAGTAAACAATGCGACAATTACCTTGATCACACTTGTTGGTTACTCCGCAATGGGTGGCGCTGTAGGTGCCGGTGGACTTGGACAGATTGGCTATCAGTATGGTTATGTCGGATATGATACTTTTATCATGAATTCTGTTCTAATTTTATTAATTTTAATAGTATTCCTGTTACAATATACAGGAGATTACATCTCAAAAAAAGTAAACCATCGTTAACATAAATTATATCATATGAAAAAATTGAACTATGCATTTGCAATCTTAGCCTTCAGTCTCGTATCGATTGTGGCATGCAATAACAGGGAAAAGAAAGAGAATATCCTTAAAGTCGGTGTTGTGTCCGGCCCAGAAAAGGAGCTTGCGGAGACGGCTAAGAAAGTTGCAAAAGAAAAGTTCAATCTTGATGTTGAGTTAGTGGCCTTCAACGACTATGTTGTGCCTAATGAAGCCTTAAATCAGGGTGATATCGATGTAAACGTATTTCAGCATCAGCCCTATCTACAAGAGCAATCCAAACAACGCGGTTTCACCAAACTAACCATCGTCGGAAACACATTTGTGTTTCCTATCGTTGCCTATTCGAAGAAAATCAAAACTATCACCGAATTACAGCCCGGAGCCACTATTGCCATCCCAAATGACCCTACCAATGGCGGGCGCTCACTTTTGCTTCTCCAACGCGAGGGAATTATCGGCCTAAAAGAAAATGTAGGTATCCAACCTAAAGTAACAGATATTGTCAGCAACCCTAAACAGGTTAAAATCATAGAGATGGAGGCACCACAGTTACCTCGCGTTCTGGATGATCCGCAGGTTACAATTGCCATCATCAACAATAGTTTCGCCTCTCAAGCTGGATTGGATCCCGAAAAACAAGGCTTATTCACAGAAGATAAAGAATCACCTTATGTTAATCTGATTGTTGCCCGTTCTGATAATAAAAACGATGAGAAAGTCCAACAGTTTATTCAGGCGTATCAGTCACCGGAAGTAGAAGCGACAGCAAAAAAAGTCTTCAAAAATGGCGCTATTAAAGGCTGGTAAAATTTTAAACATTCAAGTGATAGAATCAGGTCAATTATGCCCTTGTGGCTCTGGCAATATCTATGGGGAATGCTGCCAGCAAATTCATCGTTTCCATGCCAAAGCAACCACAGCAGAGGCATTGATGCGCGCACGTTATAGCGCCTTTGTGGCACAACAGATCGATTTCCTATACGATACGTTTCATCCCTCAACACGACGGTTCCAAAATAAACAGGCAATCGGACAATGGGCGCAGGAGAATAAATGGATGCAACTCTCTATCCTTAAATCTACATTCCACACAGTCGAGTTTGAAGCACATTACCTGGATCCACAAATGGAAGTTCAAATTCACCATGAAAAGTCTACTTTTAAAAAACAAGGTGATTTATGGTACTACGTTGACGGACGTTGATATAACATATTTCGCTTGCAAGCTATTGTAAAGGATACCAGGCCATCAACAACAGCTTGCAAGCAGCTCTTTATTTTATAAAAGAAAATATTGCATCAACAAAGGCTTTATTTTGCTCGTAATACAAGACATGCCCACCTTCGATGAGCACAGTTCTTTGGTGCGGAAATTGAAACTTTCGGTAGTGATTCACCCCAATAGCATAATCCTTTTTACCCGCAATGACCAAAACTGGCACTTTAATATCTTTTGTTTCTGGCCTAAAATCTTCGCAATAGATTTTATAATCCCATACATGTTTCCCAAAATCATAAGTTCGATCAGGACTCTCATCGATATGATCTAGCTTATCGACCGTTTTCTTATCGTCAGAGAGCATTTTATAGCTCAAGTCTTTCGCTGAAAGTGCTCGCCTCGCCAATGAAAAAGTTGTTAAGATGGAATCCCTGGCTACAACCTTGAAGTTACTATGGATTAATTGGTTAACATACCCTATCTGATCTACCAATGAACTATTGAGGTCCAAGGTCGAATTTGCCAACATTAAACCAAACAAATGATCTGGATATTTTTTTGCATAATTTACAGCGATTACCCCACCAAAGGAATGTGCCAATAGATAGATTCTCTCTACCCCTAGGGCATGACGAATAGCTTCAATGTCTTCAACCATGCGATCTAACGAATAATTTCCACTAGTCGAAACCTCAGACCTTCCACAACCTCGTTGATCCAAATACACCATCCTTAGTCGCTTTTCAAGACCACGACCTCCCATCTCCTCAAACGATTTACTCCAGGCCCCCGGCCCTCCATGTACGAAAATACAAACTGGACCATTTCCAGCAGACTTCGCAAAAAGTTTGACCCCATCCTGGGTTTCAATATAAACGGATGAATCACGATAGACAGCAGTCGTCTTTGTTTGAGCAAATGTCATATTGATCGTAATCATTACACAAAAAAAATACAATATAGATCGTCTCATTTCCCTATACGGATTTGGTTTAAAGTTCTATTTGGTTTAAAGAACGGTATTTACAGCGCTAAATATAATAAATAGGCGTAGCAAAATCATCAACATGACCTAAAGACAATAAAAAAGCAGTCTCAACGGAATGTCAAGACTGCTCTCTTCAACGAATATACGTTTGTTAATTCTATTAGATCGCCTCTTCAGTATCTTCGCGGTAAGGAGCTTCTTCATCAAACTCGCCCTCCCATTTCGCAACAACAACGGTTGCCAAACAATTTCCGATTACATTGACAGAGGTACGCGCCATATCCATGAGTTCATCGATACCTAAAATTGCAGCAATGACAAATGTTGGTAAACCAAATTGATCCGCTGTCGCAATCAAAATAATTAATGAAGCCCTTGGTACAGCAGCAACACCTTTGGAGGTGATCATCAATGTAAATGCAATCATTAATTGATGTCCAAACGACAAATGGATACCAGCCGCCTGAGCGACAAAGATCGCAGCCAATGATAAATAAAGTGAAGTACCATCCAAGTTAAAACTGTATCCTGTCGGAATTACAAACGAAACAATCTTACGTGGTACACCAAATTTCTCCATCGCGCTCATTGCTTTCGGTAATGCCGCATCTGAACTTGTAGTGGCAAATGCAATCGAAACAGGTTCCTTAATCGCATTAATAAAACGTTTCACAGGTATTTTTAGATAAAGTGCTACCGGAAGAAGAACCAGACATAAAAAGCACACTAAAGCAAAATACAGCGTCGCCAAAAGCATGAAAAGATTCTTTAAGATATCGACACCGAGATGCCCCACCGTGTAGGCCATAGCAGCACCAACCCCAATAGGCGCAAAGTACATAATCATGTTCGTAAACTTAAACATCGTTTCAGACATACTCTCGGTAAAATCAACAAGGGGTTTACGCTTTTTCTCATCTACCATTGCCAATCCAATTCCAAACAAAATTGAAAATACAACAATCTGTAAAACTTGATTATCGGCAACAGATTTGACGATATTTTCAGGGAACAAGTCGCGTATAAAAGAAGTGAACTTGTATACAGGATGCACATGGTCCGGAAGTGTTTTGAGGATATGCTCATCCATACTTTCTTTCGGTACAGGAAGTTCTTCATGTGGCATATGTGCAACATCAACGCCCACTCCTGCCCGAGTCAGGTTTATCGCACCTAAACCAATAAAAATAGCACATGTTGTTGCGCAAAAGAAATAAAGCATAGATTTCCATGCCATACGTCCCACCTGTTTCAAATCAGAATGGCCTGCAATTCCATAAACAAGCGTAGCAAAGAGAATTGGACCCACAATCGTCTTGACTAACTTGATAAAACCTTTACTCAAAGGTTGCAGGGAAATCGCTAGATTTGGAAAATCCAACCCGACAAATATCCCCATAATCATACAGGTCAAAATCCAGGTGGTCAAATTTTTCTTAAAGAGCGCATTTACAACCAAAACGGTAGCAACTATCCAACGGACAGCCATTAGAAATTCATGCGAAAAGCCTACAACATCAAATTCGTATAATACAGCAATGATACAAGCTAATGTAACTGTGATCAGGGTAATCAACCCTATTTTGGTTTTTAACATTTAAAAGATTTTAATGGTCAAAAGAACAAAAATAAAAAAATACTATGCTTTTGCAAATATTATTATTCCAAATAGCCAAGTTTCGCAACAAAATATCGATTTCGCCAAAATAGAAAGACACAAAAAAGGCAGGAAAATTTCTTATCCTGCCTTATATTTTAACGGAGTACTAAATTTATTCCGCGTGTAACCAAGCTTTTTTCGCTAATAGCTCATCGTTCGATTCACGTATATCTTCGTCGTCCACACAACAATCCACAGGGCAAACCGCTGCACATTGAGGCTCATCGTGGAAACCTACACATTCTGTACATTTATCTGAAACAATATAATAGACTTCATTAGAGATTGCTTCTTGAGACTCGTTGGCATCTAGTGTAACACCATCGCCAAAATCGATAACCCCATCCAAAGCAGTCCCATCTGAGAATTTCCAAGTTACACCAGCATCGTATATTGCATTATTTGGGCATTCCGGTTCGCAAGCACCACAGTTAATGCATTCGTCTGTAATTTTAATCGCCATTTATAACCTCACAATTATGATAAATAAACTATTTTTGCATTATCAATATGAAACAAAGTCTGATTGAACAATAAGGCTAGTTGATTCACGTTGATTAATGTTAACAGCACAAATATAATACAAATTTGTGTATTCATCTTTTAAAATTTTAATATTTTGACAAAGCAACAACGAATAAATGCATTTGTAAAATTAGGCGAACAGCTGCAAAAGCGCCCTGAAGATTTGATTCAAATCATTCAATTCGCCCAACATAAAAACCCTTGGTATACCCCTCAAAATGTTGAACGCGCCATTCAAGCTATTGCTGCCAATTTGACAATAGAAAAGCTGAATCATTGGTTGGCGCCTTATCCAGATCTTCATTCAACGAAAATTGTAGGTTTAATTCTGGCCGGCAATATTCCATTGGTTGGCTTCCATGATATCCTATCGGTATTGATCAACGGCTTTAAAGCAAAAATCAAAGTCTCATCGGACGATGCAGGATTGACAAGCTATGTGCTCAACCTTCTTAAACAAATTGACCCATACTTTAATAATGCCTTTGAAATTGTTGACAAACTAAAAGATTTCGATCTGGTTATTGCAACAGGCTCTAACAATAGCTCCCGTTACTTTGATTACTATTTTGGCACCAAACCACATATTATTCGCCGCAATAGAAATAGTATTGCCGTTATCGGTGGCCAAGAATCTCCTAACCAGCTGGAATCACTGGGACATGACATCTTTGATTATTTTGGACTGGGCTGTCGCTCTGTATCAAAGCTGTTTATTCCAAAAGATTACCCAATAGCACATTTCTTCGAAGGGATCGCTGCTTTTAACAACATAACCGAGCATTTTAAATATAATAACAATTACGATTACAACAAATCAATCTATCTGATCAATGGCGACAAACATTTTGATAATGGATTTTTATTGCTCAAAGAGGATGAGCGCACGGCTTCTCCCCTTGCTGTAGTTTATTACGAAACATACGAAACACTGGCTGAAGTTGAAAATAAGCTCAAACTAACGAAAGAAAATATCCAATGTATTGTATCAGAAATAGCATTAAATGTGCCATCGCCTGTATTTCATTTTGGAGAAAGCCAATGCCCTGCTTTAGATGATTTTGCTGATGGGGTGAATACACTGGATTTTTTATTCGCCAGCCAATAAGCTTCCTTTAAATTCATAGTAAATAAATTGCATTAAAAATACTAACTTTGAAATCATGTATATCATTAAAGTAAAAGGTGTCGCCAAAATCCCTGATTATGTTCAATTAAGAGATGATGCCTTCACCTTGCTGGCATATTTTAGAGTCGACCGCCCAGATAAATCACTCGATAAGATTGGATTAGGAGAAAAGGCAGAATATATCATGCAACTGGTTAAAGAAATGCCTTTTGGGCAAATTAAAAAATTAGAATTTTAGCTTCCATGATTGAAAATAAAGTAATTACATTAAAAAACGTTGATATCTTCCAACAAAAACATTTGGTATTGTCCAATGTCAATTTAAACATTGGTAAAGGAGAGTTTATTTATCTTATCGGCCAGTCCGGTAGTGGAAAAAGTAGTTTACTAAAAATCATTTACGGCGATTTATACATCGGCAATGGTGAGGGAATGATTGCGGGCTTTGATCTTAAAAAGCTGCACGAAAATGATGTTCCCTACCTGCGTAGAAAATTAGGTATTGTATTCCAGGACTTTCATCTTTTATCAGACAGAAGCATCGAGAAAAACCTCGAATTTGCACTGAAAGCAACAGGCTGGAAAGATAAGAAAATGATCGATAGCCGTATATTGGATGTATTGGAAAAAGTTGGGCTTCGTTCCAAACTTAAGAAAATGCCGCATGAACTTTCCGGCGGCGAGCAACAACGTATTGTAATTGCGCGCGCATTACTAAATAACCCTGAAATTATTCTGGCAGATGAGCCTACCGGTAACTTAGATCCTGCTACATCAGAAGAAATCGTCTTATTATTGCGTGACATCGCCAATTCCGGAACGGCTATCTTAATGGCAACACACGATTATACCATTATCCGTAATATGCCATCCCGCATCATCAAAACTGCTGATGGAATATTACAGGACAATGTCAGTATCTAGACGGAAAACTGACATATAAAAATAAGATTCCGACAAATTGTTAGGCTTTTTTAATAAAATCTGACAAGCTGTCGGAATTTT